>TBL_comb47_HYPODRAFT_10000155_pt1 | contig 86471 bp, 94 predicted proteins | sample TroBogypolimnion_40_FD_10682 | JGI IMG/M metagenome (IMG submission 10682) | reverse complement strand
GCCACCTCAGGCGTATTCTCAGCCTCAAGCCGATGCCGGTTACGACGAAGTGGAACCGCAGACGGCCCCGCCAGTCGTGACCTACCCAGCGCTTTCCGGTCCGTCCGAGCAAGGATTGGACAACATAAGGCGGGAACAGGAACGGCACCAGCAGGAGATGCTGGTGATCAAACATCAGCGTGAAGAGTGGGAGTTCAGGGCCTCGGTTTCGAATTACCAGCACGATCAACCTCCGCCGGCGTACATTGTGGCGCCGACGCCGACAGCGACTCCGGTTCGGCAGGCTATTCCTCCGGCTGCCGCCCCGATCCTTGCCCCGCCGGCTTGTGAGCCGAAAGCCTCGGTTACGCCAGCGGCAGTGCCTCCGGCGCTTACCCCGAGTCCGACGCCGATTCCGACACCCCTTACTATCCTAAAACCGGGATGGTATCGTGATTCCGCAGGGAAGCCCTTTGAAGTAAAGTAATTTTTCTGTCATTGTTCGCAGGCGTGTCACCCACATTATTGGGAGGCACGCCTGTTTTTTTGTGCTAGTATTTAGACATGGAAATGGTTTCTAAAAAACTTAGTGAAACGGCCGGCTTCGCGGCTGATTTTTTGAAGCAATTGGCGGAGGTAAGTAGGAATGGGGCAACCGTCGTGGCTCTTGGCGGGGATTTGGGTTCGGGCAAGACGACCTTCACGCAATTTTTGGCTAAAGAATTGGGTGTAACTAACTATGTGACCAGCCCGACTTTTGTGATCGAGAAACGCTACGAAACAAAGAATTCGACCTATAAAACGCTCATCCATATCGATTGCTATCGTTTGACCAAACCGGAAGAAATGGAACATCTAGGCTGGAAAGAGATCGTTGCCGATCCAAGTAATTTGATTATTGTGGAGTGGCCGGAGCGAATTGAAGCTATTTTGCCGGAAAACAGTGTGAAGATCGATTTTGAGTTCGTCGATGAAAATAGTCGATCTATAAAGCTAAAATAATATGCCAGCCAAAAAAGTTATAAAAAAAGGAGAAACTAAGAAGCTGGTGCTCTTCGATGCCCACGCTATTCTTCATCGTGCCTATCATGCCTTGCCCGATTTTACTTCAAGCAAAGGCGAGCCGACTGGGGGATTGTATGGCCTCTCGACTATGCTCATGCGGATCATTGCCGAATTGAAACCCGACTATATGGCGGCTTGTTACGATCGCAAAGAAGCGACTTTTCGCAAGGAAGCTTTTGATGCCTACAAAGCCCAGCGCAAGAAGGCCGATGATGAACTGATCGCGCAGATGGATCGCTCGCGCGATGTTTTCAGTGCTTTCAATATTCCCATCTATGACAAGGCTGGATTTGAAGCTGACGATATTATCGGTACGATCGCGGAGCAAGCGAAGAAGACGGCCTGCGTGGATATTGTGATCGCCTCCGGTGATATGGATACGATGCAGTTGATCGATGACAAAAAAGTACAGGTCTACACCTTAAAGAAAGGAATCAGCGATACTATTTTGTATGACGAGGAAGGGGTGCGCACGCGGTTTGGCTTTGGGCCGGAACTTTTGCCTGATTACAAAGGTTTGCGCGGAGATCCGTCGGATAATATCCCCGGAGTGGCTGGTGTGGGTGAAAAAACGGCGACCGAGCTTATTGTGAATTTTGGCACGATCGAGGATATCTATAAAAAGCTGAAAAAAGACGAGGGGGCATTTAAGAAAGCGGGCATCAAAGATCGAATGGTGGAATTGTTGAAGACGAATGAAGATGAAGCGCTGTTTTCTAAAATGCTGGCGACGATCCGTCGTGATGTGACGATCAGTTTTGATCTGCCCAAAGCCCATTGGACGGAACATTGTGATATTAAAAAGATTGAGACACTCTTTTCTCAATTGGAATTTAAATCGATCTTGCCTCGCGCGCGAGCTTTATTACCAGAAGTTTTAGGAACGACAGCGGAAGTAGCCGGAGAAAAAGTGGTTGAGTACGATTCTCTTCAAGTAAAAAGGACGGGGATTGCCTTGTGGCTTGTTGATTCATCCAAAACCACGCCGACCGCGGAAGATATTTTTGAGTATGCCGATACAAAAGATCTGGACCTGGCGGAGAAAAAAATAATGGCCGAGCTTGGAAAACTTGGTTTGGTCAAAGTGTACGAAGAAATTGAATTACCGTTAATTCCTATTATCGACGAAGCGGAAAAGAGGGGGATCTTGGTGGACAAAAAATACTTGGACAAATTGTCGAAAGAATTTCACGAACAACTCTCCGGCCTGGAAAAGAAAATATACAAAGAAGCGGGCAAGGAATTTAATATCAATTCGCCGAAACAACTGGGTGAAATATTATTTGATGAACTGAAAATCTCGGTCAAGGGTTTGAAAAAAACGGCTGGTGGAGCGCGCAGTACGAAAGAATCGGAATTGATAAAAATGAAAGATGAACACGCGATCATCGCTTCGATCTTGGAATATCGCGAGTATCAAAAATTGCTCAGCACTTATATTGATAATATTCCGAAGATGGTGGATGAGAATGGCCGTTTGCACACCCATTTGAACCAAGCGGGGACGACGACCGGCCGGATGTCTTCCTCCGATCCCAATCTGCAAAATATTCCCGTGCGTGAAGGCAACGGCGAGCGGATCAGAAATGCATTCGTGGCCGAAAAGGGGCACAAGTTGGTGGCTTTCGATTATTCGCAGATCGAGATGCGTATTTTGGCGGAACTGTCGGAAGACAAAGATTTGATCCATATTTTTAAGTCGGGACAAGATATCCATAGCGGAGTGGCCTCGCGCGTGTCTGGCGTGCCGGAAGGGGAAGTGAGCAAAGAAATGCGCCGGAAAGCCAAGGTGATCAACTTCGGCATTATTTATGGCATGGGTGTGAACGCGCTAAAAACTAATCTAAATACGACCCGCGAAGAGGCGCAGAAATTCTACGACAATTATTTTGCCACCTTCCCGACCATTCGCGAGTATTTTGATAACGTAATTTCCGGCGCTTATAAATTGGGCTACACGGAAACCTTATTCGGCCGGCGACGTTATTTCCCTGAACTAAAATCTCACTTGCCCTTTATGCGCGCCAGCGCCGAGCGAATGGCAATGAATGCGCCTTTGCAGGGGACCGCTGCCGATTTGGTAAAACTGGCGATTATTAAGGTGAACGATGAACTGGCCAAGAAAAAAATGCTGGATAAGGTGCATCTGCTGTTACAAATTCACGACGAATTGATGTTTGAGATCGAGGAAGATGTGATCGACCGAGTTGCGCCGATCATTGAAAAGGCGATGACCTCGGTGGGAGAGATGAAAGTCCCGCTGGTTGTAAAATATGGCGCCGGCAAAAGTTGGGGAGAGATAGAAAAGTAAAACAAATATATGCAAGCAAACTTATTTAGTGGAGCAGGAGTCGCTGACGCCAAAGGCTCGGGTATTCCGAAGGAAGAGAAAAAACCGGTAAAGAAATCGGCCGGGGATAAACCGTGGGCCAAGAAGTGGGTGAAAGTGTTTGATCCTAAATCTGGCGAACCGTTTAAGCTGTCACGGACGAAAATTGAGAATTACATTAAGTGTCCGCGTTGTTTCTACCTTGATCGTCGCTTGGGTGTCGGGCAACCGCCAGGTTTTCCGTTTTCTTTGAACTCGGCAGTGGATCATCTCTTGAAAAAAGAGTTTGACGCGCATCGAGCGAAGAAGGAGGCTCATCCGCTGATGAAAGAGTACGACTTAGATGTTATTCCGTTCTCTCATCCAAAGATGGAAGAATGGCGAGAGAACTTTGTCGGGGTTCAAGCGCTTCATAAGCCGACCAATTTATTGGTATTTGGGGCGGTAGATGATCTCTGGGTGAATAAAGCGGGAGAAATCCACGTGGTGGACTATAAATCAACCTCAAAGGATGGGGAAGTAAGCTTGGACGCGGATTGGCAACAGTCGTACAAGAACCAGGTGGAAATATACCAGTGGCTATTACGCCAAAATGGCTTGAAGGTGTCAAATACGGCCTATTTTGTCTATGTAAATGGGCAAAAAGACCGGGAAGCTTTCGATGCCAAGCTGGAATTCACCGTAAAGCTGATTCCCTATGAAGGGAAGGCTGATTGGGTGGACGATATGTTAATGAGCATTAAAAGCTGTCTGTTAAGCCCTGAAATGCCCGAGGCGGATCCTAATTGTGAATATTGCGCCTATCGTCAGGCGGCTGGGAGAGTAGAAAAATAGCCATATAGAGGCACGATAGGGACTTATCCCCAGGTTATTCACTTATCTATTGTTATGGCCCGAATAGCCATATTCTTGGGCCGATGCCCAAAAAAGCTTGATTTTTCAAAGCAATAACGGTATTATGTGAATAACCAATTATTTGGAGCTTAAAAGGTCGATTTATCATCTCGATACAATATACCTAGATGAAGAATTACGTTGTTGCTGCTGTTGTAATCATTTTGATTATCGGCGGAATCATTTGGTACCGCGGTAAGAGCGCTACTGTTGTAGATGGCTCGGATACTGCTACCACGACTATTGATAACACTCAGGTTGCTACCTCGACCGATACTGCTACCACCACTGGTACGACTACCGCTCAGTAGGACTTAAATTTTAAAGTTCTCGAGAAAAAACAAACTCCGCCCTGCGGAGTTTGTTTTTTTTGAGTAAAATTTTACAAATAAGGTGTATAATGTCTCAAGTTATTATTTCATTTATCACAATATGCAAACTTTTTTCGCGCAGTATGGGGATTTGATAATTAAATTGTTGTTAGCGCTTATTTTAGGCAGTTTTATTGGACTGGAAAGGACAATGGCTGGCAAGCAGGCGGGGATGCGGACCTATGCTCTCGTTACGATGGGATCTTGTTTGTTTGTCTTGGTGGGAGAATCACTTCGTCCGCTTTATTCCGGTTATGCCGGGTTCAATCCGATCTTTATGGCCTCGCAGATCATTGTCGGTATTGGCTTTATTGGCGCCGGACTGATCATTTTCCAGGGGCAGAACGTCCACGGCTTGACCACGGCTGCCGGTTTATGGGTGTCAGCGGGACTTGGAATGGCTGTAGGTTTTGGACTTTTCGTCCTTTCATTGATCGCAGCCTTACTAACTTTGGTTATTTTTAGTGTCTTATGGAGGATCGAGAGGTTTATTTCACCTCAGACTGTGCCAGACAGATGCAATCCGAAGAGTGAGGAGTAATTTTAATTAAACTGAAATGGATGTAAACGAGAGAAAAGAAGCACTCAAAAAAATAAAAGACGAAGTTTTGAATCTCAAAGCTTCGCCTTTGTTCAATTACCGCAATGAGAACAAGTATTATCCGGTGATCGGAGAAGGGGATCACTCGGCTAAGATAATGTTTGTGGGTGAAGCGCCTGGCAAGACTGAGGCTCTGACTGCCCGGCCTTTCTGCGGGACAGCCGGGAAAGTGCTTGATCGTTTGATCGAATCGGCGGGGATGAAACGGCCAGAGGTTTATATTACCAATTTAGTGAAAGATCGTCCGCCGGAAAATCGCGATCCCAAGCCGGAGGAGATTTTACTTTATAGCAAATTTTTGGACCAGCAGATTGCGATCATCCAGCCGGAAGTGATCGCTACTCTCGGACGCTATTCGATGGCTTATTTGATGGAGAAGTTTGGCGTGGCGGAGAAAAATGATCCAATCTCGAAGCTTCATGGCAAGGTATTCAAGGTGGATGCTGGCTATGGCCCGATCAAACTGGTCATTCTCTATCATCCAGCCGTGGCAGTTTACAACCCTCACCAATTTAAGACATTAGAGGAGGATTTTAAGAAAGCGTTGAAATAGGTATACTAAGCATATGGAACTTAAGCTTTTGTCTTGGAACGTGAATGGTATTAGAGCTGCGGTAAAAAACGGCTTTGGTAATATGCTTTTGACCGAACGGCCGGATATTTTGGGCTTGCAGGAGATCAAGATCACTGATAGGGCGAGGGAAGAGCACGAATTTGATTTTACCGGCTACAAAGAATACTGGAATCCGGCTATTCGTCCGGGCTATAGTGGCACCGCAATTTTGACCAAGATCGAGCCGATTTCTTATTCGTCCGGCTTAGGGCAAAAGGAATTTGACGATGAGGGACGGGTGCAAACGATGGAATTTGAAACCTTTTTCTTTGTGAACACCTATTTTCCGAATGCTAATCATGAATTGTCGCGGTTGAAGTATAAAATGGATTTCAATACGGCCTGGCTAAAATATGTTAAGAAGCTGGAAAAAACTAAACCAGTCGTGACTTGCGGAGATTTTAATGTGGCGCATGAGGAAATTGATCTGGCTCGGCCGAAAGAAAATGCCGGCACCGCCGGTTTTACCAAAGAAGAACGAACCGACATGACAAAATTTCTGGCCGACGGCCTGGTGGATTCTTTCCGCCTAAAAAATGCGGACAAGGTGCAATATTCCTGGTGGAGCTACCGCACTTTTGCGCGCGACAGGGGGATCGGCTGGCGGATTGATTATTTTCTAACGAGCGAGAAACTGACTAAAAATATCAAAAAAGCCTTTATTTTAGATGATATTTTAGGATCGGATCATTGCCCAGTGGGGATAATTCTTAAGGTATGATCTATTTGATCCAGGGAAATGATGAGCTCAAAACACGGCATAAATACGACGCGGTGATCGAGTCGCTTTTAGCTCGGAAGAAAGATTCAGTGGCCTGGAAGATCGACAGTGAGAATTTTGATGAAGAAAAATTCCGGGAGCTGATCGTAGCGCAGGATTTGTTTGTGAATAAATACGTCGTTGGTTGCGACCATTTGATCGGTAATAAAAAATCTGTTGATTTTATTTTAGAAAATTTAGAGGAGATAAAAAGCTCGGCCAATATTTTTATTATCCTGGAAGACTCGCTGGAAGAAAAAACTTTGAAGCAGGTCAGGAAGTTCACCGAGAAAGATTTGTCATTCGATAAGAAGATGGGCGAGGAAAGAAAATTCAATGTTTTTGCTTTGACTGATGCGCTAGGGGAGCGGAATAGGAAGAAGTTGTGGGTTTTGTATCAGGAAGCGCTTCGGGCCGACGTGCCGGCCGAAGATGTTTTTTGGCGCTTACATTGGATGGTCAAGCATTTGTTATTCTTCAAAAAAGTGAAGGATCCGGCGAGTTCCGAACTAAAAGGCTATGCTCGAAGCAAAATTCAAAATTATGCTAAGAATTTTAGGGTTGAAGAACTAGAGAAATTATCCGGCAATCTGGTGGAATTGTTCCATTCTGCCCGGCGAGGGGAAGGGGAAATGGAGATCGAACTGGAGAGATTTGTATTTGGGATATAGTAATGGGCGACTCATACGAGAGTCGCCCATCTATGTTCCTTTTTGCTGTCATTACGTCGCCCGATCGGCTTCTCTCTGGCAGTAAGGACAAAGAGGTCCGCTGTTGACCCGTCCAAGATCTCGGTATGCCGCACATTGGCAGTACGTGCCCTCTGTGGCGACACGGACGACAACGGAACGGCCGGATGGGGTAGTAACATTCACAATGTCAGGCCCTAAACGGCATGTCTTAAGTGTTGACTCGCTCATACTTGGTACCTCCTCTTTGCTGATTCTATCTTTTAATTCAGGTTGGTTCAAGTTTTTATGGGGAGGGAATCTTCCGCGACTAAAAATTCGCAGGCAAAATAATGAGGGAATCGGCGCAGCTCACATCAATATTTTCCTCCACGTATTCGGAAAATATTGTGTGGCTCCTGCCCTGACTCGGCCACGGTTCGCTTTGCTCACCGGCTTTGCGGCCTCCGTCCTTCGATTCCCTCACAGGGCTACAAAACAATAGACGCCTAATGCTTTCGCATCCGGCGTCTTTGTTTTTGTGCCCTGTGAGGGAATCGAACCCCCGACCGTCTCCTTAAAAGGGAGCTGCTCTACCAGCTGAGCTAACAGGGCGAATAAACAAGGAAATCATATATAAAAAAGGCCGAAATGTCTAGCTTTTTCGATGAAAAATGCTATCATGAGGCCGTTTATCCGCGCTCTCGTAGTCTAATGGATAGAACACCGGCCTCCGAAGCTGGAGATACAGGTCCGATTCCTGTCGAGAGCACATAATTAAAAAACCGCCAATGCGGTTTTTTAATTATGTGCTCTCGAAGCGAAGCGCCTGCGCGCTCCGCGTCAGGAATCGGAAAGCGGAGCCATGTTTTGTCAGCAGACAAAACGGGCGAGCTGCGGACACGACCAAAATGAGCGACGGCGAGTTTTGAGTCGCGGAAGATTCCTGTCGAGAGCACAATATGTTATATTCCTGCTATGAAAAAGCAGGCATTTCTTATTCTCTATAACATCCGCAGTACCTACAACGTCGGGGCGATCTTTCGCACGGCTGACGCTTGTGGAATAAGCAAAATATACTTGGTTGGGTATACTCCGGCGCCGATCGATCAATTTGGCCGGGAAGATAAAAGCATTGCCAAGACAGCGCTTGGTGCGGAGAAGAATATTGCTTGGGAAAAGGTGAAAACGATTGCCCCGCTTTTGGCGAAATTAAAAAAAGGCGGTGTACAGATCATTGCTATTGAACAAGCAAGTAATTCGATCGACTATAAAAAGATAAAACCAAAATTTCCCTGTGCGATTATTTTAGGCGAGGAGGTGAAGGGAATGACGAAAACAATTTTAGATAAATGCGATGTCGTGGCGGAAATCCCGATGAGAGGCAAAAAAGAATCACTCAATGTTTCGGTGGCTGGAGGCGTGGCGCTGTTTCGGATCCTGAATATTTAACTTTGCCAGATTCTGGCGGATGTGATAAAAGTAGGGGAGATTGCGAGGTGAATTATGCAATTATCGCCTGAGTTCGATTTTGTTGTTGTCTACGATAACGACGAAGTAATGGTGAAGAGTATGCTGGACATGCTGGCGAGAGTGAATGCTGTCCGGGCATGTCAGGAGCTTCCTCCGTTTAGTGAAGCGGACCTTCGCCCTCTCTTGTGTTCCGCTTTCGAGCAACGCTACCGTCAGATGGGTGTCACCCTTTCATCGGAAGATCTTTGGGCCGTTCACAACTCTCTGGAGTATGATCCGCCGATGTATGAGGGGTTCATCGATACACTAAGGGAGTTGAACTTGCTGGAAGTTCCCGTGCATATTGTGAGCGCGAATCTGGCAGAAAGAGTGATGCATATTCTCAATCGAGAGGGGATTGCCGATCTCTTTGTAACTGCGATGTTTACTGAACAAAAAACGGAAGCGCTGATCCGGATCGCCAAGTTATCGGGTAAGTCTCGCGACAGATGTTACTACGTCGGAGATTCTCCCTGCGATATGAGGCAAGCCAGAGAGGCTGGGTACAACGCCATCGGCTACAATCCGGCGGGGAATCCGGAACACGAAGCTCTACTTATTCGATCCGGTGCGCATCAGGTTATCTCTCGTCATGTTCATTTGCTGGATATTGTTTTGCCTGAAAAGGGCTCTCACGGATGAGGGCCCTTTATTTTTGGCATTTCGGGCAGTAGTGTGTTCCTCTGCCATTGTGGCGAATTTTTTCGATCGGCGTCCCGCAAATTTTGCAGGGTTTCTTGGCTCGACTGTAGACATAGAGGTGGGGGACGAAGCCACCGAATGAGCCGTCTGATCGTCGGTAGTTGCGGGAGGAAGTACCTTTCATCTTTATGGAAAGTTTCAGTACGTCGATTATTTCTTGGCGTAATTTTTTTATTTGCCCAGCCTTTATTGTGTTTGCTTTGCGGGTGGGAAGTAATTTAGATAAAAAAGCGCTTTCATCGGCGTAGATATTTCCAATGCCGGCGATCAGAGTTTGGTCCATTAGAATTTGTTTGACCGTCCGCTTAGGAAAACGTTTGAAGAGGTCGATGAGAAAATCCTCGGTGAATAATTTTGACAGCGGTTCTACTCCGATATTTTTAGTTAAATCAGCGAGTTGGTTGTCGTCAATCAAGCGCGCCCAACCGAACTTGCGTAAGTCATTAAAGTAGAGGATAGAGCCGTCGGTGAAATTAAGAATCAGTCGAGTATGCTTGTTTGGCAGAATTTTTTCATCCTCGGGAGCTTCCGACGCATTTTCTAGCGAAAATGTTTCGGGCAAGGGATGCCCTCCAGTAATTGCCTTGCCGGATTTTGGCACAAATATTAATTGGCCGGTCATTTTGAGGTGAAAGGCAAGTGATAGAGGCCCGGCAAAGTCGATGATTAAGATTTTGGCCTGGCGAAGAACAGCTCCAATAGTGAGGTTTATTATTTGCTTCTCAAAAAGCGCCACGCTTAAAGGCGCGACCGTTTTAGGCCATAGGACTTCGGCAGACCTAATTTTCTTACCCCCTAGCGCCTTACCAAGTTCTCGGCGCAAGGTCTCCACTTCCGGTAATTCGGGCATAATCGTAATCTAACACATTGGGCGATGTTTTCCCACGGTCTATATACTTCAGTTTTAGCATGTGTTATTCTAGCCCCAGATTGAAAAAGGAGAGCTGGCAATGCTAAATATCCCTATTACCTTGGGCATGATGTTGATCATGGCAAATCATGAAGATGAACTCGAGATTGAAACAGCTGGCCCGTGTCAAGACCTTGACGATGAAGATTTTGGCAAGTATGCCGGCAGAATCAGGTTTCGCGGGGAATTGTTGGTTAGTACTTGGACGGAGTTTAATACTTCCGAAGATGCTTTGTTTGCCATGCTGGATTGTATTGATTATGTTGTGCGGTTTGCAAATTCTGATCCCTGGTAAGATTTCCCGTGATAAGGTAATAAAAAAGGTCATTCTCTTTCGAATGACCTTTTTCTATTTTAATTTTCTAAAATCTTGTCCAGTTCTTCCCTTGCGAAATTGGCATCGCTCCAGGGTGTTTTTTTATCATTCGCCTCCATTAGATATGGATCGGTGCCTTTTCCGGTGAGCATTATTGCATCGCCTGAATGAGCGCGTTTGATCGCTTCTTTGATCGCTTCGCGTCGGTCGATGATCACGTCGTAGTGTTTTTCTATTCCGGTCGCGATCTCGCAGACGATCTGGTCGGGATCTTCATCGTAGGGATCGTCGTTGGTGAGAATGATGTCGTCGCAATAATCGCTGGCCACTTTGCCCATCGCTGGTCGTTTCCATTTGTCCCTGCCTCCGCCTGTTGAACCGAAAACGCAGATCATCCGGCGTTTGCCGGCATAGACCGAATAGGCGGCTTTAAGCGATTCAGCGGTGTGAGCGTAGTCGACAATTACATCGAAATTTTGTTTATCCTTATATTTCTCGGAATAAACTTTTTGCATCCGACCCAGCACTCCGTCGAAGTTTGCTAAAGCGGTTTTGATGGCTGGCAAGGCGACCCCTTGGGATCGGGCGTAGGCGATAGCGCCTAGGATGTTGTAGATATTAAAAGTGCCGGAAAGTTTGGAAGCAATTTTTTCTCCAGAGACGGTGATCGTGGAACCGTTCTCGTTCGATTCATATGGTTCCGCGTCGTGCAGGGAATATTTTATTTTAGTTGCAATATTGAAAGCTAGGAATTTTTCCGCTTCGGAATCGTCGGCATTCACGACTATCACTTTATCTTTTTTAGGAGATCGTTCCAGGGCGCGGGCGATAGAAAGTTTGGCGTTCACATAATTTTCGTAGGAACCATGTGATTCCACATGCTCGGGGGAGAGGTTGGTAAAAATTAAAGCATCCAGCAGGATGCAAGCGTGCCGGTATTGCTTAACGCCTTCCGAAGATAGTTCCAAAACAGCATAATCGCAGCCGGCTTCGACAGCTTGGCGCAAAACGCGCTGGATCGCGCCTCGGCCCGGGGTAGTCATTTTTAGAAGATTTGGTCGCGACTTATCGCCGACCTTAAATCGAAGAGTGGAAATGATAGCTGTTTTATGACCGCCAGCCTCGAGTAAGGCGCTGACTAATTCAGTAGAGGTTGTTTTGCCTTTGGTGCCGGTTACGGCCACCACTTTGATTTCTCTTGATGGCGAACTGTACCAAAAATCGGCCAGCCAAGCCACGGTCAAATGAAAAGCCGATTGAACGCGGGAGTAATACTTTCGGGGAATAATTTTTTTGGCCAAAGAAAGCATCTTATTTTCCTAATTGTTTTAATGCCTGCTTAATTTTTTCTCCCGTATCTTTCATCTCGGTTGGAATTTTCTTTACCGCTTCGCGCGCCTCTTTAAGAGAATAACCAAGCGATTCAAGAGCGGAGAGAACTTCATCATGAGTATCGAGATCTTTTGTGGGCAGGGAAGCGGACAGTTTTCTAACCCGATCTTTGAGTTCCAGGACGATCTTTTCAGCGCTTTTTTTGCCGATTCCGCCGATCTTGGTCAGATACTCGGTATTATTCGTGATGATCGATTGGCGCAAAGTATCCATGCCCGCTAGAGACAGGATGGCTAACGCACTCTTCGGCCCGATGCCCGAAACGGTCAGAAGCAGTTCAAAGAACTCTAACTCTTGCTCGGTGGTAAAGCCATATAGATCAAGGGCGTCCTCCCTCACTACCAAATGGGTCCAAACGGTAGTTTCCTGGGAACTAGCTTGCAGAGTAGCGATATTTTCCGGGGTGGTGAATACCTTATAGCCCACCCCTCTGACAGAGAGGATAATAAAGCGCTCTCCCGAATGGGAGAATGAACCTGTGAGCTGGCCAATCATTCTGATTAGTATACCGTATTCTCTATATTGCATACAGTGGGGAAGCCCTTGCAAATCAAACAAATATCTGTTATTTTACTGGCATGCCTATTATCAAATCAGCAAAAAAGGCCCTGCGCGGTTCCAAGCGGAAACAAGTTTTCAACTTGAAGCGTAAGGACGCCATGAAGACGGCGGTCAAAAATGTTAAGAAATTGGTGGCAGACAAGAAAGTGAAGGATGCCAACAAGTCTTTGAGCGCAGCCTACCAGGCGATCGACAAGGCGGTTAAGCGGGGAGTGATCAAGAAGAACACTGCCGCCCGCAAGAAGTCCCGCTTGTCAAAGAGTATTAAAAAAGCCTCTTAAATCAAAAACCCCGCTCGGGGTTTTTGATTATGGGAAGCCTTTATTTTTGCTCGCTTTGTGCTAATATATCCTTGTCTTTAGGCCTCGTAGTTCAACGGATAGAATATGGGATTGCGGATCCCACGATACAGGTTCGATTCCTGTCGAGGTCACAAAACTAAAAAATCCCAGCAGTATTGCTGGGATTTTTTAGTTTTGTGACCTCGACAGGAATCGAACGCCGGAGCCATGTTTCGCTACAAGGCGAAACGGGCGAGGCGGTGTCCAACCCGAGCCGAGTGACGACGAGGCGAGAGGTGCGGAAGATTCCTGTCGATTTTGTACTAGCCGAGTAAACCTGAAAAGTACCCGCCCCCGTAGAGGGAGATTCCTGATTAAGAATTGTTCTTGCGACGTCAAGGGTTTAGTCTCAGAAGATTCCTGTCGAGTTGACTTAGATTTTGAATTAGGTTAGTTTGTAGGACAGTAAGAACAAGGAGGGAGATACCTCATGGAAAAAAGAGCCATCATTATATGGCACTATTACGAAAATGGAGTTCTCGTTGATTATGCGACCTCTCGGTTCACCGGCAATGATGCACAACTGGATGACTGTATCAAAAACGATGAGTCGGGCAAGAGAAAGAACAACGGGAAGAAAAAAGGAGAGCGGATCTGCATTTTGCATCAGCTCATCATCCTTGAGTGATCTGAGACAGGCCTCTTTCGGGGGGCCTGTTTTTATTTGCGAATAAATTTTTTAGAATCCAAAAAACTCAGTCACAAAATCTCCAAAAGACCCGTGATATTCTTGTTCTTTGAGAATAGGCAGAAGTAATTTACGAACCTGTTCCGGCTCGGCGTCGCCCAAGGGAATATAAATATGAGGTTTGACCAATCGGCTGGATTCGATCACTAGATCGTGTCGTTCGGGATTGACCCAGAAGGAACGGATGGAATCCCAGCGGAAGATCGTCTCTCCGTGTTTGATTCCTTGTTTAGTAAGTCCATATGCAATGGTGCGAGGAGGGCGAATGGCATGAGTACCTAAAATGAAAGAGGCGAGTAAAATGATCAGCGCCAACATCATATCGCCGACGATTACGGAGATAATGATCATTAGAACGGCGATCGTCCCCAAGATCCAAAACCAGTCGGAACTTTTTTCCGCAAATTCATATTCCGGCCCTTCCCAAAAAATTTCTTCCGTGATTTCCTTTTTGGGTCGAGGAATATTTTGATCATCGTTATGGTCGAAGTCTTGATCCATTCGTATTATTTTATCATCTGCCTGGTAAACTAAGAAGCGGAAAAGTGTATAAGATAACAATTTAGTTTGAAAAAGGGGATATTTTTGCTAGTATCTTGGTATTCACCAAGGAGAGGTGGCAGAGTGGTCTAATGCGGCAGTCTTGAAAACTGCTGTGCTCGAAAGGGCACCGTGAGTTCGAATCTCACCCTCTCCGCATGCGTTATCTAGGCATCGACTATGGACATAAGAAGATCGGATTGGCCCTCTCGGATGAGCGGGGGGATTTTGTGTATCCCCATTCGGTAATTCCAACAGTGGGAGCCTTGGAAGCGATTGAGAAGATTTGCCTCAAAGAAGGGATCGGGGAGATCGTGGCGGGAGACACGAAAGATCTTAAGGGCGAAGCAAACAGTGTATCGGAAGGGGCAGAAAAATTCCTGGCTGAGCTTAGGGAAAAAACGGGATTGAATATTAATTTACAAACAGAGGTATTTACTACACGTGAAGCAGAGCGGATCGTGGGGGATGATGAAATGCGAGATGCTCGGGCGGCGGCGATCATTCTGCAAAGTTTTTTGGATTTGAAGAAAAATAAATAAACCTGGATTCCGGGTCAAGCCCGGAATGACAATGCAAAACTAAATCCCAAGGCCCGACCTTCTTAAAGATTTAAGGTCGGGTCTTTAAATGCGGGCCAAGAATTCCACATACATTGAATTGGTTTCTGGGTTATAATATACGCAATGTTGCTTGAGCGTTTTTATAAACTTTTTCCCGTACCTGTCGCGCTAGAACTGACCACTGTCGGTCTGGATATTTCTGATGAGTCGATCAAGTTTGCTGAACTTGTTTACGGTCGGGGCGGTTACCGTTTGGGTCGGTATGGCGATCTAACTTTACCTCCCGGCACGATAATGTCCGGCAAAATTGCTGATAAAGTTAAACTGACGGAAGTTCTCAAACAGGTAAAAAAAGAGAACGGATTTGATTATGTCCACGTGTCTTTGCCGGAAGAAGAATCGTTCGTGGTGAGAATGAATATCCCGCGCGAGGAACCTCGGCTTTTACACGACAGTGTTCTCCTTCAATTGGAAGAATATATTCCTGTGCCGGCTGACCAGGTCAATTATGATTACGAGATCTATAGCGAGCCGAAGGGCACTGATGGAAATTTCAAATTGGGAGTATATAGCGCCCCTAAAGAATTGATCGCCGATTATACCGGGGTTTTGTCGGAGGCGGGGTTGAAACCGGCCAGTTTGGAGATCGAAGTGCAATCGGCGGCTCGAGCCCTGATTCCGGCTGGTGACCAGGGGACTTATATGATCGCTGACCTGGGTAAAACGCGCACCGGCTTTTCTATTGTCAGTCACGGGGTAGTAATGTTTGCTTCGACAATCAAAAGCATTGGCGGGGAGAATTTGACCAGCGCGGTAGCAAAAGCTTTGAACATAAGTTTTGAAGAAGCGGAGAAGGTTAAGATCAAAAACGGCCTTTTGAATTCGCCTGAAAATAAGGCGGTGTTTGAGGCGTTGTTGCCGATCGCTTCGTTGTTCAAAGATGAGATAAGTCGACACTTCAGTTTTTGGGATAGCCTTATCGAAAGTCATGAAGTAGGGGATAAGATCAGCCGGCTGATCTGTTGTGGCGGGCAAGCCAACTTGCCGGGACTGCCGGAATATATTTCGGCCGACCTATCCGTGCCGGTGGTGATTGGTGATCCGTGGGTTTATTTTATGGATACCAAGAAACAGCATCCGCCGTTGCCTTTCAATGCTTCGTTGCGTTATGCGGCGGCGATCGGCTTGGCACTCAGAGGAATTAATTCTCATTTGCTATGATCGACCTGCTTGGAACAAACGACAAGAAAATGGTATTGGCCGAATATCAAAAACGGCTGGCCTTGGGTTACGGAATTGCCCTTTGCGTTATTTTGCTCGTGGCAATTATCTCAATCGGTTCGTTTTATACTGCTCTATCAATAGAGAAGCATTCACTCGGACAGACCCTGGCCGGAGCAAGTTCTGGTTCCGGGGCGAAAGAGTTTGACGCTTTTAGCGCTCAGGTTGGACAAGCCGATGGAATGATGAAGATGATCTCGAGTGACCAACAAAGTGTGCACTCGATCACGACCGTGTTAGACGAAGCCATAAAAGCTCGGCCGGCTTCAGTCAAAATCTTTTCGTTCGACTTGGTGGAGGCGGATACCGGCAACTGGAATTTGAAACTAGACGGCCGGTCGCTCCACCGGCAAGATCTGCTATCTTTTACGGATAATCTTAAAAAATCAACGCTCTTTCAGAAAGTGGATTCTCCTTTTTCTAATTTGATCAAGGACGCGAACAGTGATTTTTCCATTACTCTCACAATGATTCCGCTTCGCTCGGCCATCCCGGTGAAATAATTATGCAAAAGAAAAGTTCCAATTTTTCGATCACGATAACCATCTCCCTGGTCTTTGTTCTGGGGGGCGGATTGTGGTGGCTGTCGCTTGCGACCATGGGTCTGTCCGAACAGAACGCTGTTTTGTCCGCCAAAATCAGCGAGATCGAAAGCAAAAGGAGTGATTATTCCGGAGCCAAGGCTGAAACGGCAAAAATAAAAGATGGTCTGGCCGCCTTGGCGGGATATTTTATTGCTCCGGATCAAAAAGTAGTGGCAATCGATCGATTGGAAAATCTGGCGGAAACAGCGGGCGTGAAATATTCTTTGAATAATGCGATCGAGGGCGAGAAGGTTTCGTTTGATCTAACTGCCGTCGGACCATTTCGAAATATTTATTATTTTCTGAAACTCCTGGAAGACTCCGGCTATTGGGTATCTTTCGATCGCCTGTCACTGGCGAGAAATGCGGATGGGACCTGGACGGGGAGTATGATTATTAGTATTCCAGAATCCAAAATATGATGAATCCCGTAGTAGAAAGTGGCCTTGGAGCTTTTAATCTAAAAAATAGATACAACAGTAAAATGGTTGATATTAGTAAAATAATCAGAAGTGGCACACGATTGCTCCAGCGGAGCGAGGCCACTTTTCACTAACGGGATGAACTGGTGGAAAAAAATTATGGACCGCCGAGCTTGGCGAAAGGTAGGGCCAAGTATCGAACCAGCGCGCGACTGGCTGATTCTTTGTGTCTTTTTTCTAGTGGCTCAGATCGTGTCCGGAATTGGAATTGTGGTGCTTAGAACGACAATCGCCAGTCATGAAGCAGAGGCTTACAATCGCACTAGCGCCCAAGCGCAACAATTGGATCAAAAACAACTGGATCTGATCGTGGCTGATCATGCTCGGAGGGTAACCGAATTTACTCAACTGCAAATTGCGAGGCCGGCAGTTGTTGACCCCGGGATATAAAATAATTAAGGATTAAGAATTAAAGATTAAGGATGGGGCACAAACTAAAAAAACGCCATGGCGTTTTTTTAGTTTGTGCCCTCGGAAGGAATCGAACCTTCATCAACGGCTTAGAAGTCCGCTGTTCGATCCATTGAACTACGAGGGCAGACTGTGCGCGCTGAGGGATTTCGTTCTGGGAAACCCGCGGTTTTCCCAATCCTTCCTCCACGGAAAACTCCCGTTTTCCGACCCTTTCCCATTCCGAATCCCTCAGCTTGCGGTGCGCGCTGAGGGATTCGGACCCCCGGCCTCTTCGGTGTAAACGAAGCGCTCTAACCAACTGAGCTAAGCGCGCAAGCATACAATTTGTACCATAAAATATGGGTTTTTGCAAAAAATTGTTATTTAACTGTTTTCCGATTAAGATAGGGGGAATGATTGATATCCCTATCCTCTATGAAGACTCCGACCTTCTGGTTTTAAACAAACCGGCGGGCATTTCGGTACACAAAGATGGATATAATAACGAGGAAGAAACGATTGCCGACTGGGTGGCAAAAAAATATCCAGAGTTAAAAGAAGTGGGGGAACCGATGATGGCTCAGAATGGAACATTGATCTTGAAACCGGGAATCGTGCATCGTTTGGATAAAGATACCAGTGGAGTATTGTTGATCGCAAAAAATCAGCAGACCTATTATTCTCTGAAGAAGCAATTTAAAGAGCGCACGATCGATAAAGTTTATCGCTTGATCACTTACGGCAACTTCAGCCCTGACAAAGAGCAGGGGACGATCAATTTACCGATTGGGCGCAGTCGGAAAGATTCCCGGCGGAGGCTAGCTGGACCGGGAGCTTCGAGCGTCATCCGCGAAGCCTTGACCCACTATAAAGTTTCGGAAAGTTTCCCAGGCTACTCATATATAGAGGCTCACCCAAAAACTGGCCGAACCCATCAGCTTCGGGTGCATTTTAAGGCTATCGGTCATGCGCTGGTTTGCGATTCCCTCTATGCTCACGGGGAAGTCTGCCTTCCGGGACTGGAACGCCAGGCTTTACATGCTTTTTCTTTGACCTTTGTTCGACCCAATGGCGATCCTTTGAAGGTGGAGGCTCCACTGCCGGCCGACCTAGAGGCTGCCCTTGAAAGTCTTAAAACTCTGTGCTAGACTTTCCCCATTATGGCAACGACAATATCTAACATAAAGATTTCGCCGATCGATACCGAGAAGCGCAAAAAGATGGACTTACGCCCGGGTAATACCGTAAAAGTTTGGCAGAAGATCCAGGAAAAAGGTAAAACCCGCTTGCAAGCCTATGAAGGTTTGATTATCGCTCACAAGCACGGTTCCGAAGCTGGCGCGACAATCACTGTTCGTAAGGTGGCCTCTGGAGTAGGGATGGAGAAGATCTTCCCGATCTATTCGCCAAATATCGACAAGATCGACATTTTGCGCCGGGCCAAAGTAAGCAAGGCTAAGTTGTACTACATCCGCGATAAGGCTGCCAAGGAAATTCGCCGTCGTATGAGGAAGATCGCCGGCAAACCAGTGGCTGACAAGGAAGTAGACGAATTGGTTGCTCAGGTGGTGGAAGGAATCGAGACGGGAGATATTACTCCTGAGATCGAAACTCCGATCGAAACTGAAGAAACAAAATAATTTCAAAAATCCCGGGCAAGTGTCCGGGATTTTTAGTTGAAAAACAGCCTGAAGTACGTATAATAGGGAAGTTCGAAATGCCCGGGTGTTGTAACAGTAGCCAAGCACGCTTGAGGTGCGTGTGCCGTAAGGCGTGGAGGTGCAAATCCTCTCCCGGGCACCAAAACAAAACCGCACTATGCGGTTTTGTTTGACTTATCTTTCTGTGTCAGGTATAAACTATCCAGATACCCATTAGGGTTGTCGGAGTTTTTTGAGGGAGATGCTAACTTGAAACCCCAGTCTAAACCCGTAGTTCCGCGCAAGAAGTTCGTCGTCTATATTATGGATACCGACGAAACCATAGCTTGGTTTATTTGCACCTCGCAGGGGAGCAATGAACAATCGGCGATCGACAAATCCCGGGTTCAGATCAAAAAACCCGGATACAAAGTCTGTGCCTTTATCGAAGGGTCGGCCGAGGCCAAGGCGGCCCACCGCAAGGTCGGAAGAAAGATCCCCGCCGGCGTCCGCTAAGATCTTCAATGTCAGGTAATTAACATCTTTTGTTTCGGGCGCGGCCTAAAAACCGCGCCCTTTAATTTTTCCTTTTTTGTGTTAATATCTACGAATGCTCTATACCAAAAAGGGCGATGATGGTATGACCAAACTCTTTGATTGTGTTGAAAGATTATCGAAAGGAGCCAAAGCAATCGAAGCTTTGGGAACCTTAGATGAACTGAATGCCATCTTGGGTTGGTGTAAATTGGAAGCGTCTGGAGCAAATTTTGTTTTGGCGGGTGAAGGAGATTGGTCTCTCGGAGATGTGATGTCTAATCTCCAACAGGATCTCTTTATCTTGCAGGCCCAATTGGCGGGCGCTGATAAGCAGATGACCGTCGAACGAGTGGCTTGGTTGGAGGAAGTGATCGCTCGGGCGGAAAAAGATCTGCCGACGATCAATAGCTTCATTGTTTCCGGCGGTACGCGAGTTTCGGCTTTGCTCGATGTGGCACGGACGATCGCGCGTCGGGCGGAACGCCGTTTGGTGGAAACAAGAGAAGAAGGGAAGGCGACAGTGGAAGATACAATGGTTTCTTATCTGAATCGTTTGTCATCCACCCTTTATGCTTTGGCTCGGTTTGTGAATGCCAAGGCGGGAATTGAGGAAGAAAAACCTCACTACTAATAAAAAATTGATATATGGTGCCTATAGTGTAATGGTTAGCACTAGGGTTTGTGGAACCCTCAGTCAGAGTTCGAATCTCTGTAGGCACCCCAAAATAAAAACAGCCCCGTTCGGGGCTGTTTTTATAATCCTAAATTTTGCACACTATCGACGTAGTTACCCATGAAGGAGGGGAGAACAAAAGCTAGCCCAATGAGAGGAATAATTACACAGGCTAGTGTGATCATTAGTGTCCAGAAAAAATATTTTCGGGTTTTTTCGACAGACAAATAAATTTTGTCGATCTTGGTTTCCAGTTCTTTAAATTTGTCCGGTTCCATTGGTGAAATTATACCACAAGACCCCAGCCCCAAGAAGTCAGACGGGCTCGCGCTTCGCCCATAAGGGTTGGCTTATCCAGCCACGCGCTCGCCCTGGGGATGGGGCGGGGTGCTCAAATTTTATAGTCACTTTGTTTCTTAAAATTTGGCAAAATAAAACCGCCGGAGAAGGGATGAGCCTTCAAGGGCGGTTACTAAGGGGTGAATGTTTGGTCTGGCTGTCTGGAACTAACTTTTTTGAGCCAGGCGGTTAAGTTCGGCGGGACTGGTGTCCAGTTCGGCATAAGAGAGAATACCCCCTTCTTTCATTCCTTCGATTTCTTGCACGTCTCTGCGAAAATATCCTCCCGGCGTACCCGGCGTTGGATGGCGCAAACTTTCCAGCAGTTGGCGCCCGCGTCGCAGGGCAATCTCTTTAAGCAGAGTGTTGATCTTTTCCGGATCGGTTCGGAGATCGAACTTAAGTCCCGGTTCGCGTTCGATCGCTCCGATGAGTTCTGCAGCCTGTTTCTTTGCTCGCAAGAAATCATGACCTTGACCTCTCAATTCTCGAAGGATTTGTTCCCAACGACTTTTACTGCTCATGATCATTCACCTCCTTTCTCAATGAACTGTTAGAGTGGAAATACTCTTTCTTAATTGTTTCACAATTCATTTAAATTGACCACCCGGTCAATGGGTGGTATTTTTAACACATTGCCTCCGCTAGCTCAGCCAATACTCTCTAATGGAACAAACCGACGAACAACTCGTTACTGACTATATCAATGGAAACGAAGAAGCGCTTAATTTGCTCATTAAGCGCTATTTGAAGCCGGTCTATAATTTTGCGATCAACTATGTGGGGGATGATAGTGAAGCGCAGGATGTAACGCAGGAAGTATTCGTTAAGTTATGGCGCTACATTAAAAGATTTGATACTGGTAGAAAATTCAAGACTTGGATATTCGAGATAACCAAGAATACCGCTTTTGATCATTTGAAAAAAAAGAAGCCGCTGCTTTTTTCCCGGATGAACGTTTCTGAAGATGAAGATCTTCAGTTTGAAAATACTTTGTCTGATGACGCGCCGACCGCACCGGAAATGCTTGACCGAGAGATGACGCGTGAACAGGTAATGAAAGGCATTGACCGGCTGTCTCCCGATTATCGCGCCGTTCTTACTTTACGGCTGGCTGATGATCTGAATTTTCAGGAGATCTCAGAGGTTTTGCACAAGCCTTTGAACACAATTAAAAGTCAGTATCGTCGGGCTGTCGTTCAGTTAAAAAGGGAGATTGGGGGCAGTTCGTAGTCAGCTTTTCCCCAGGGCAGGTTCAAGGTAACGGTTATTGCACCATTTTATAAGACTAAAGCGTATTACGACCATGAATAATGAGAGCAGGCAACTAGATAAGGTTCTGCAATCGGCCCCAGTCCCGGCCGGGCTTTTTGACCTGGTCTGCCGGAGGGTAGCTCTGGCCAAGCTGGCGCGGGCCCGCGTGCGCTCGGTGGTTTTTGCCGTTGCCGGCGTTCTTTCGGTCGTCGGGCTGGTAACGGCCTTTTCATCGGTTTCGGCCGGTTTTGTTCAAAGCGGTTTTTCCCAGTACTTGTCCCTGCTCTTCTCTGATGCCGGGGCCTTATCTTCTTTCTGGTTAGACTTCCTCCAGTCGCTGGCCGAATCCTTGCCGATCTTGCCGTTGGGAATCCTACTCGGGTCATTTTGGGTGCTTTTGGAATCAATCAAATATTTATTTGAAGACGTGCCGGTTTTGCGCCGAGGCTGGAGATTTTAATAATCAAGGTAAAAATCAATTAGCAATAAAATGAATAACTTTTTAAATTCGAAAGTTTTCCGCGGAGTCGTTTATACCTTAGGTGTGATTTTTGTCGCGCTGGTGATCTTTTATGCCGGGATCCAAGTCGGTTTTCATAAGGCTGATTTTTCTTCTCGCTGGGGAGAAAATTACGGCCAGAATTTTGGCGGACCTCGTGGATCAAGCACTGCTGGTTTACCGCCAGGCGATGAACCGATCGGCGGACATGGCACTTTTGGTCAGATCATCAAGATCAATCTTCCGCAGATCATAATCAAGAGTCCGCAAGAAGCCGAGAAAATAATTGTGATCAGTGGCGACACCCAAATTCGTCAGATGCGAAATAACATCAAGCCGACCGACCTTAAGGTGGGGGAAGTGGTGGTAACAATTGGTTCGCCGGATAACGCTGGGCTTATCGACGCCGATCTGATCAGAGTTTTACCACAGGCTCCGACTTCACGTGCCACAACTACTCCTTAATATCTATGAACAAATTAAAAAATTTATTTAAAGCCCATAAGATCATTTCTTCGCTAGTCATTATTATTGTTCTAGTCGGAGGATTCTTTATTTATCGCAGTTTAACTTCCACTACGGGAACTCCAACGTACACCCTTTCTCGCGTAAGGAAGGGGACATTGACTACTACGGTGACCGGGACAGGACAGGTGGCGGCGGTCAATCAAGTCGCCTTGACGAGCAAAGTTTCCGGCTCGATTAGCAGTTTGCCGGTTAAGGTTGGACAGCCGGTTTATGCCGGGCAAGTGATTGCGCGAATTGGAGGGAGCGACGCCGTTAACGCGGCTCTTGATCTGCAGAATGCGCGCATTTCTTACGACCAGCTCGATAATAGCAATTCAACAACTCTGCTTAAGTCGCAAAACTCCGTATCAACCGCTCAGGATAATCTTAGTAAGGATTATTCCGCGGCCTACAGCTCAATGGTCCAGTCTTACAACGATCTTGCAAATGTAATCACCGAAACTGACGTCTTTTACAACCAAGGGGGTTATATTTATGGTTATGTTGCTCATAGCAATGGGAACAATATTAGCGAGCAGATGTCAGATCAGATTAACTTAGACCAGGAGAGTTATATTTCAGCGAAAAATAGTTTTCTAGCGGCTCAAAGCGATTTTTCCTCCATCTCTCGCACAAGCGACAATGCCACCATTGAACGAGCCCTAAATAATGCTTATTCTGCGGCCCGGAGTTTATCTCAGGGGATTAAAAGTACGAGCGATCTACTAAATTTCTTGAAAGCAAGGGAGTCTAATTCGCTTACAAGCGTAAATACGGCGATTACTCAGGTCGTCGGATACTCATCGTCGGCTTCGGGAGATGTTGCGAATCTTTTGTCGGCGATCAATAGTATAACTGCAGACAAGCAAGCCCTGGCCGAAGCTAAGTCCAGTCTGTCTGGAACCGGGGGAAGCAGCGAATTAAGTCTTAGCTCGCAAGATCTCGCAATCAGACAAAAAGAACAGGCTTTGAGCGACTATACGATTACTTCTCCAATCACGGGGATCGTTGGAGCTCTAAGCGTAAACGATAATGATACGGTCAATAGTGGAACGGCGATTGCGACGATCGTAACAAAACAGAGTGTGGCCGAAATCACCTTGAATGAAGTTGATGCCGCCAAAGTTAAATCCGGAGATCGGGCCATGATGACCTTCGATGCCCTCCCGAATGTAACTGCCTCTGGCACTGTCGTCGAGATCGATTCGATCGGGACCGTCACTCAGGGGGTGGTGAACTATGGCGCTAAAATTTCGATCGATCTGTCTAATGACCAGATCAAACCGGGGATGAGCGTGGCGGTGACGATCATTACCAGTGAAAAACCGAATGTTTTGCTTGTCCCAAGTACGGCCGTGAAATCGGATTTTCGCGGTTCTTATGTCCAGACCTTGCCGGCCGAATTGATCCCGGCTAATAATAATTCCAACTTTAACTTTGCTTCTTCAACCGCGACCGGAAGCTCGACCCGGCGGGCTGTGGGCAACAACACCGTTACTACCACAGTTGCCCCGACTCAAGTCAGAGTTAAAGTTGGCGATTCTAACGATACTTTTATTGAAATAACCTCTGGTTTGAACGAAGGGGATTATGTTATCTCGCGGACGACTACTTCTGCGACGACGGGTACGACCGGAACTACCGGTGGTGCCAGCTCGGCTAACAGAAGTCTCTTGGGAGGAGGTGCGGCCGGTGCGGGCGGGGCGATCAGACGGGCAGGCTTCGGCGGGTAGATTCTCCTCCTTCATGAAGGAGGAGTTAGAGGAGGTGGAGTTATAAAAATTATTTTACTTTTTACGAAAGAGACGTCAGTATGGACGGATTCAAACTCCACCCCACCTGACCTCCCCTTCGTGAAAGGGAGGGACTTATGATCGAATGTAAAGATATAAAAAAAATCTATAAGAACGGCGAGGAAGAAACCGCCGCCTTAAAAGGAGTAACTTTCAAAATAAATGACGGGGAATTTGTCGCAATCATGGGTCCGTCCGGTTCCGGAAAATCGACTCTGATGCATATCTTGGGTGCGCTTGATACTCCGACCTCGGGGGAGTACCACCTAGACGGTGAAGATGTTTCGAAATTAAGCGATGATGAATTGGCCGATATTCGCGGCCGGAAGATCGGTTTTGTTTTTCAGTCTTTCAATTTATTGCCTCGCGCGACCGTTTTGCGCAATGTGGCGTTACCGCTGGTCTATGCGGGAATGACTTTGGCTGTTCGTAATGAACATGCCAAGCGAGCGCTTAAATCGGCCGGCTTAGACGAGGACCACTGGTCGCACTTGTCCAATCAACTCTCTGGCGGGCAAATGCAACGGGTGGCAATTGCTCGGGCGTTGGTAAATGATCCGAAATTGATCATGGCCGACGAACCGACCGGGAACCTTGATTCCAAAACGGGAGAGATTGTATTGGATACTTTTCAGCGTTTGAATGAGGAAGAGGGGAGGACTATCATTCTTATTACTCATGAATTAGATGTGGCTGAGCACGCCAATCGGATTATTCATATCAAGGATGGCCAGATCATTGAAGACCGACAGAATGGCCACCGCCGAAAAGCGGGAATTTAATACCATGAAATTTCAAGACCTAATCAGCGAAACAACAATAGCCCTTCTTTCCAACAAGGTTCGTTCCGGCTTGACCGTTTTGGGTATTGTTATTGGTATCGCTTCAGTGATTGCGATGCTGGCGATCGGGGCCGGAGCATCCAATTCGATCCAGTCCAATATTCAGTCGCTGGGTTCAAATTTGATCTTGGTCACGCCCGGGGCTCCGCGCGGGGTAGGGCAACAGGTATCGGCCGGCCGAGGCAATGCTCAGACTCTTACCAATTCCGACGTGACGGCTCTTACTGCCGGTATTTCGAGTGAAGCTACCGCCCTAGCGCCGGACCTAACGACTCGTCAGCAAGTGATCGCCCAGGGAACGAATACGAATACCTCTGTAATCGGGACTGTGGCTTCCTATGCCGATATTCGCAACATAACTGTCAGTGACGGATCTTTTATCACTGACGAGCAAAATACTAATTTATCCAAGGTCGCGGTGCTTGGTCCGACTACCAGAGATGATCTTTTTGGTGTAGGGTCCGATGCGATTGGTAAGACGATTCGGATCAAGGGCATCCAATTTTCTGTTATCGGTATTACAACTACGAAAGGAGGAACCGGTTTCAACAATCAAGATGATCGAATCTTTATTCCTCTCTCTGTTGCCCAACGTTATTTAGTCGGTAGTGGTTCGGATGGATTTTATGTCACCACAGTCAGTATTCAGGCGCAGAGCTCGGCGGTGATGACCGACCTGCAAAATCAAGTTACTTCCATTCTTCTCGACCAGCACCATATTGCCGATCCGACCCAGGCCGATTTCAGTACGCTTAATCAGTCCGATATTGTTTCCGCTGCCTCTTCGGTTACAAATACGCTGACTTTGTTCTTGGTCTTTGTGGCCAGTATTTCGTTGATCGTCGGCGGAATCGGAATTATGAACATGATGCTTACGACCGTAACCGAGCGGACGCGCGAGATCGGTTTACGTAAAGCGATCGGGGCCAAGCGTAATGACATCAGCACTCAGTTTTTGGCGGAGGCGATCCTTCTAACTTTCTCAGGCGGAATGCTGGGAATTGCTTTAGGCTGGCTGGTCGCCCTGATCCTGTCTTGGACGGGGATTATCCAGGCTTCTGTTTCGCTCTTTTCTGTCTTGCTTGCTTTCGGCATTTCGGCCGGCATTGGTATTGTTTTCGGATATTACCCCGCACGAAGAGCTTCAAGTTTGAGCCCCATTGAAGCTTTGCGTTATGAGTAATATCTCTTAATTTTGATAAAATCGCCACCCCTAGTTGGCTCTCATACGGGGCATGCCCCGCACGAAGAGCTTCAAGTTTGAGCCCCATTGAAGCTTTGCGTTATGAGTAATATCTCTTAATTTTGATAAAATCGCCACCCCTAGTTGGCTCTCATACGGGGCATGCCCCGCACGAAGAGCTTCAAGTTTGAGCCCCATTGAAGCTTTGCGTTATGAGTAATATCTCTTAATTTTGATAAAATCGCCACCCCTAGTTGGCTCTCATACGGGGCATGCCCCGCACGCCGAGCGGCCTCTCTTAGTCCGATCGAGGCTCTTCGCTACGAATAGCTCTCTCGTGCTAAAATCATAGTATGATCTACTCCATTGCTTACGCGCCCTTCGGCGGTCTTTCGGTGGTTGCTTATTCGGGGATCATTACTCTGACCTTTTTTATTTTCACGGCCACGGTCGGTTTTTTGAATTATCACAAGATCAGGATCATCCCGTTTGCTTGGCACCCCTGGTTGGCGCTCACTTCGCTTCTTTTGGCTGTTGTTCACGCGGTCCTGGCCCTGTCTATTTATTTTAATTACTGATGTTCTTACCTATTCTTTTAATTTTAGCCATCGTTTCCTTCTTGTTCTGGTTTTTGTGGCAGATGGCTTATGTTTTAATCGTTCCATTCGCCAGCTGGCCCGATGCGCCATTTGTCCCGACTGGCGCTAAATATTATGAAAAAATAGTCGAAGCGCTTGGACTCAAATCCGGGGAACGATTCTATGATCTGGGTTGCGGGCATGCCGGGCTGTTGATCTACTCGGCTCAAAAGCGCGGAACACTCGGAATCGGGTACGAAATGTTTTTTTGGCCTCGCTTGCTCGCGCAATCGAATGCAATGCTTAGGCGCACCGCGGTGAATATTTGTTCGCAAAATTTGCTCTCGGCCGATCTCTCTGACGCGGATGCCATATACTGTTATTTGTCACCCTTGCTGATGAAACAGGTTGAAGATAATTTGCTTGCTAAAATGAAATCCGGAAGCCGGGTACTGTCTCGCTCTTTCCCGTTGCCATCTCGCAAACCAGATCGAGTGTGGTCGGAAAAGGCTTCGGCTGACAAGTTTTATCTCTACTATTTTTAATAAAGTATTTTTGCTAGAATAAATCCCTATGGATATAAATCAAGATTCAATCGACCTGCATCGCGAGAAGCATGGCAAGTTGGAGGTTAAAAGCAAAGTTCCGGTGGCAAATCGGCATGATCTCTCCTTGGCCTATACCCCGGGAGTAGGGGCAGTGTCGGAGGCAGTGTCGGCCGATCCGAGCTTGACCTATGAATTGACTCTGAAGGGCAATACGGTGGCTATCGTCTCTGATGGCTCGGCGGTGCTGGGTTTGGGCAATTTGGGACCAGCGGGAGCGATTCCGGTGATGGAAGGCAAGGCGGTTTTGTTTAAGGAATTTGCCAATATTGATGGATTTCCAATTTGTTTGGATACTCAAGACGTGGAACAGATCATTCAAACAGTCAAAAATATTGCACCCGTTTTTGGCGGGATCAATCTGGAAGATATTTCGGCCCCCCGCTGTTTTGAGATCGAAGAACGTTTGCGCGCGGAGCTTCCTATCCCGGTTATGCATGATGATCAGCACGGGACGGCCGTAGTGGTTTTGGCAGGACTGATAAATTCGCTAAAATTGCGCGGTTCTAAAAAAGAGGAGGTGAAAATTGTTGTAAACGGAGCCGGGGCGGCCGGCACGGCGATCGTAAAGATCTTGGCGGATTACGGTTTCAAACATTTTACGCTTTGCGACAGTCAGGGAATCATTTACAAAGATCGTGGCGGTCTTAATGGAGAAAAGACAAAATTGATCGAATATTTAGAGGGTTTTAAAAATGAATATAAACCAGTGGGGGGGACCTTGCGCGAGGCGATGATTGGGCAGGATATTTTCATTGGTGTTTCCAAAGGTAACTTGGTGGATGCGGAGATGGTCCGTTCGATGAATAGCCAGCCGATCATTTTTGCTCTGGCCAATCCGACCCCGGAAATAATGCCCGATGTGGCCAAGGAGGCCGGAGCCTTTGTGGTGGCCACCGGACGATCGGATTTTCCGAACCAAATAAATAATGTACTGGCGTTTCCGGGAATTTTCCGGGGGGCGCTCGATAATCACATCAAACAATTCGACGATGCTATGTTCCTTCGTTCCGCCGAAGCCTTGGCCGGTTGTGTGGTGAACCCGAATACTGATCAGGTTCTGCCTGATCCATTCGACAAGACAATCGTGGGGAAAATTGCCGAGGTGATTAAGTAATGGGTTTGCCTATCCATTCTTTTGTGCTATAACAGGAACAGATCGTCATTTGGCGCAGTTTTTTAAAACAGGAAGAGATTGGAGTTTCTCATGAACGGTCCATTTACTTTTCAGCACTATATTATTCTTGGGATCATTGTTATTGCGTTCCTTCTTTGGTTCGCGATCCCGGTGATAATTTATCATCGGTTTTGTAAACAACTTTCTTTGCGGATCCTGGAGGCTGACTCCGAAGAAGGATTGATGCGGCTTAAATCCTTTTTGTCGTCCGGTTTTGGCTGGATGTTTGGATTCAATATCGGCACACTGATAATCCCCAAGGATTTCTATCGGCGTTGTTCTCCCGAGCTTTGCGCCGATCTATTCAGAGTTTTTCTCCCCAGGTTATCGACAAAACCTCGAAACAGGGTTGAATTACGCCGGACGCTCTCCAATATCGAGAGACATCTGAAGAAGGAGCCGGAGCATTATCTAAGAATCGTGCGGGAACGGCTTAGGGATTACCTGGGAGGACAACCGGCTCAAAGATATGATCCGGTGGGGATATTGCTAAAGAAGATCGAAGAACGGGAAAGCTAGGGTTGACCAATTTTTCTCCCTCTTTTTTATGGGGTGCCCCCCGTGGCACCCCATTTACTTTTTTAGCCTATTTGGGTTCCAGTTGACATTGTGAGGATTTAGGCCTATTATAGTAAACAAGTGCCCCGCGGGGCTTTTTTTAGAGGAGATAAACACTAAATAATATGAGTTTGCAATCATACATTAAGGATACCAAAGGCGAGTTGAAGCACGTGACCTGGCCGACCCGCGAGCAGACGATCAACTTCACGATCGTGGTGGTTGGTTTAGCTGTCTTTGTGGGAGCCCTTCTTGGAGCTTTTGATTTTGTTTTTACCACGCTTCTAAAAATGTTCATTCTTTAATTTTATTTAATTTACCACTAACCAAGATTCTCAGATTTGAAGGCAGTTCGAGACGTGAGCGCGGAGCGAAGCGAGATGTACAAGCCGGTACATTGAGTGAGCACCACAGCGAGCAACGAAGAAATGACTCAAATGTGAGGAACCGCTAGTAAACCAAAATATATGGCAAGACAAGAACTAGATCAGGGCCGAAACTGGTATGCGATCCATACCTACTCCGGTTATGAAAACGCCGTTGCCCGCAACCTGAAGCAACGCATCGAGTCTTTGGGTATGGAAAGCAAGATCTTCAACGTGATCGTGCCGATGGAAAAAAGTGTGAAGGTAAAAGGCGGGAAGCGCGTGGTGTCCGAAGAAAAGATCTATCCGGGCTATGTCTTGGTGGATATGATTGTAACCGACGATTCCTGGTATGTAGTGCGCAATACTCCGCGCGTGACCGGCTTCATCGGGGCTGGCGTTATCCCGGTTCCGCTTGATGAAAAAGAAATTCAGGACCTGTTCACTCGGATGGGTGATGATTCGGTCAAGCATAAGATCGAGCTGACCCTTGGCGAGGCGATCACCATCGTCGACGGACCATTCAAGGATTTCGAGGGCAAAGTTAATGAGATTGACGAGGAACGGGGCAAGGTCAAGGTGCTTGTCTCGATGTTCGGCCGGGAGACGCCGGTAGAGCTCGACTTTTTGCAAGTTAAGCGGATATAAGGTAGGATACCAGTGTTTATAAAGCGGGACGAAGCTTCTTAAGGACCGCGCAAAATAACAATATTATGGCTAAAAAAGTAGAAAAAAAGATCAAATTACAGATTCCGGCCGGGAAGGCTACTCCGGCCCCTCCTGTTGGTACCGCTTTGGGACCGGCAGGCGTGAACATTGGCGATTTCGTACAGAAGTTCAATGCCGCCACCGCTGGAATGGGTAATGACATCATTCCGGTAGAAATCTCTGTCTATGGCGACCGTTCGTTCGACTTTATCTTGAAGATCTCGCCGATGGCCAACCTCATTATGAAGGCGATCGGGATCGAGAAGGGCTCCGGCAAGAATGCCACTTCGAAGGTGGGCAAGATCACCAAGGCTCAGGTTCGGGAGATCGCTGAGAAGAAATTCCCTGACATGAATGCCGCTACGATCGAAGCTGCCATGAAAACCGTGGAGGGCACCGCCCGAAGCATGGGGGTAGACGTCAAGTAATTGCGAATTTCAAATTACGAATTACGAATGAAAATTCATCAAAAATACCGCCTTAAGGCGGTATTTTTGATGAAAGAGTAGCAATTTTGACACAAAAAATGGTAGTTGTCGCCATTTTTTGTTTTACCTGGAGTGGGATATAATTCGGAGAATATGAAAACTCCAAAAATAAAAGCCCGAAAGGACTCGATCTCATGGGATGAGTGTTTTATGCGCATGGCGCATGTGATAGCGGAGAGATCGAAAGATCCATCGACGCAGAATGGGGCAGTAGTGGCAACACCTGATAATGTGGTGGTTGGTTTGGGCTACAATGGCTGGCCGAGAGGGATTGATGTGGATGCTCTACCTTGGGAACGAGAGGGAGGGTTTGAGGAAACGAAATATGCTTATGTTTGTCATGCTGAAGAAAATGCAATCTATAATGCCAATCGGCAAACCAAGGGTGATAAGCTTTATGCCACTCTTTCTCCTTGCAATGAGTGCGCCAAAACAATAATTCAAAACGGGATCAAAGAAGTGATTTACGAAAGCGATAAATATGCCGATGTTCCGGCTTTTCGTGCCGGTAAAAAATTGTTAAAACTGGCTGGGGTAAAAATGCGTCATTATCAGTCGGCTTGGTCTAAGGAGCCAGCTAAACCTAAAAAATAAATAAAATGTCAAAAATTGTTCTTGGTTTGGTTGGACCGATGGCGAGCGGGAAGGGGGCGATGAAAAAATATATCGAGGAAAAATATGGTGGCCGAGATTGCCGGTTTTCCACTGTTCTGCGTGAAGTCTTGGATCGAGTGGGGGAACCGATCAACCGGGAGAATATGCAAAAAATTTCTACGGTCTTACGTCAAACTTTTGGGGAAGATCTTTTGGCAAAAGTGATAGTGAAAGATGCGGGGATGATCGATTCAAATATTGTTATTGTGGACGGTGTTCGGCGCGAGGCAGATATCAAGTATTTAAAAGAGTTGGAAAATTTCTATCTTATTGCGATCAATGCTTCTCCTGAAGTTCGTTATAATCGTATGATAGAACGAAATGAAAACGTGGGGGATAAAGATAAAACTCTTGAACAGTTTATGACTGATCAGCAGGCCGAAGCCGATCGGGAAATTCCGCAGGTAATGAAGAAGGCTGATTTTACGATCGACAATAGTGGTGGGTGGGACAATTTTTATGCTCAAATAGATGTAATTATTAAGAAACTAACTGATAAGTAGACCATGAAAGTTTTCATTTACGATGAATTCGGCCCACAAGACACGGCCATGATGCAGGCGCTTTATTCAAGAAGCGCTTTGTCTGTCGAGGAACATGTAGAGAAGGTTCGCTCGTCAGGTTCCGGAAAGTTTATGGAAAAATTTTATGTCGGCTATGGGCATGCGAGCATTGCCGACTGCGGGAGCACGACTATTTTTTTGGAGGGGGTTTCGATGTTGGCGGCTAAGGCGGTAGAGGATTGGCCGCTGTTTTCCGGTCAGGAAACTAGTTCCCGTTATATCGATTATTCTCACCAACCGATCATTGACCCTGTTGGAACAAAACAGTCAAAAAGCATTTTAGATAAATGGATGAAATTTTATATTGGCAGTCAGCCGGCGATGGAAAAACACCTGATGGCAAAATATCCCAAGAAGGCCGACGAGGATCAGGGTGTTTATGAACGCGCTATTAAAGCCCGAGTCTTTGATTCTTTGCGCGGGTTTTTGCCTTCCGGGATAACCACTCAGCATAGCTGGCATACCAATTTGCGCCAGGCCCATGACAAGCTGGTCTTGCTCCGTCAGCACCCGCTTAAGGAGATCAGGCAAGAAGCGGAAAAGATCCTTTCTGTGCTAAAAGAAAAATATGCTCAGAGTTTTAGTCACATCGAAGTAGAAGGACAAGAAGCCTACCGAAAAATGTTGGGAGAGAAATATACTTATCATTCTGAGAAGAATTATTCTGGAGATTTTACCGGTCGAACGAATATCAAAAAAGACGAATTACATAAGTATTCGACCCTCTTGAAAAGACGGCCAGAGAAGATCGGCTTACCTCATTTTTTGGCGGAACTTGGCAATGTAACTTTTGAATTCTTGCTTGATTTTGGTTCGTTCCGTGATGTCCAGCGTCACCGCAACGGGGTCTGTCGGATGCCTTTACTCACTACCAAATTTGGTTTCAATGAATGGTATTTGGATCAGTTACCCGCCGATTTGAGAAAGGAGGCGGTGAAACTTATTAAAGAACAGACGGTTTCGATCAAAAAACTGAAGGCATCCAAGGAAGACCTACAGTACTACTTAGCAATGGGTTTCAATGTTCCTTGCAGGGTCTCATATGGTTTGCCGGCGGCGGCTTACGTGATCGAACTGAGATCAGGTAAAATGGTTCATCCCACCTTGCGCAAGGTGGCGCATAAGATGGCTGATAAGTTGGCAAAAATGTTGCCTGAGGCAAAATTACACATTGACCGATCGCTTGATGATTGGGATGTGAGGAGAGGATTACAGACTATTCATGAAAAATAAAAAAGGGAAATTCATTGTAATCGATGGTACCGACGGTTCCGGCAAGGCGACGCAAACGGCGCTTCTGGAAAAGCGTTTGAAAAAAGAAGGTTACAAAGTTAAGAAGATCGATTTTCCGCGGTATTATAAAAACTTCTTCGGCAAATTGATCGGGGAATGTTTGGCGGGGGACTATGGCAACTTTATTGCCCTTGATCCGCATATTGCCTCGGTGCTTTACGCGGCTGATCGTTTTGAATCTTCTAAGGAGATCAAGAAATGGCTGGATGAGGGTTTTGTTGTTCTAGCCGATCGATACACTAGCTCCAATCAGATTCATCAGGGAAGCAAGATATCGGATCTGGGGAGACGGCGAGTTTTTCTCATGTGGCTGGAAAAAATGGAATTCGGGGTATTTGCCATTCCGAAACCGAATTTGATAGTATTCTTGGACGTGCCGATCTCTGTTACGCAAAATTTGCTTAAACTTAAAGACCAAGTCATTAAGAAGAAGTATCTTAATGGTAAAAAGGATCAGGCGGAAAATGACGAGGCCCATTTAGAGAGATCGCGAGATAGCGCTATTTCAATAGTAAAAAATAGTAACAACTGGAAGAAGATCGATTGCACGAAAGCCGGTCAGATCTTGCCGAAAGAAGTAATCCACGAATTGGTCTATAATAAAATTAAGCAGATAATCAAATAACACCATGAATCCCGTAGTAGAATTTTAGTTCGATTATGTTCTACAATTATGTCCTAATGAGCTTGGTAGACGGTCAGATATATGTTGGTCTTACTTCCGATTTAAGAAAAAGGTTGAGAGAACATAATCAAGGATTAAATCTTTCGACAAGGAGACATAAGCCTTGGAAGATCATCTACTACGAAGCATGTTTAAATAAAAAGGATGCCGTACGACGAGAGGGATATTTAAAAACAACACAAGGTAGAAGATTGCTAAATAGGAGGTTGAAGGAGTACTATTATGAAAATAAGTCGAAAGATTTAATAAACTAAAATTTCACTACGGGATGAAAGACAAGGAAATCGAAAAATTGATCAAGGAAGAGGAAGTCAGGCAGAAAAAGGCGATAAACCTGATCGCGTCGGAAAACTACGTGTCTGATGACGTGCTTAAGGCTTTGGGATCGAAATTGGTTAATAAATACTCAGAAGGCTATCCGGGCAAGCGCTACTATGGCGGAAATCAGGTGACTGATAAAGTGGAGCTTCTATGCCAGAAGCGGGCGCTTAAGGCTTTTAAGTTATCTCCGGCCAAATGGAATGTGAATGTCCAAGCTCTTTCCGGTTCACCGGCCAACTTGGCGGTGTACCTTGGGTTGGTTCCGTTGGGAGGCAAGATTATGGGGATGAGCTTGCCACACGGTGGGCATTTGACGCACGGGCAAAAAGTTTCGGCGACGGGCAAGTTCTGGGAGTCGGTGCTATACGAAGTTGATAAGGACACCGAGATGCTTGATTACGATGCTCTAATGGTTCAGGCTAAAAAAGAAAAACCAAATATTATCGTGGCCGGGTTTACTGCCTATCCGCGCAGGATTGATTGGAAAAAGTTTCGCGAGATCGCGGATTCGGTTGGCGCTTATTTGATGGTAGATATGTCGCACTTGGCCGGAATGATCGCTGGGGGAGCATATCCGTCGCCATTTCCTTATGCCGATGTCGTGACGACCACCACACATAAGACTTTGCGTGGTCCGCGTGCGGCGCTCATCTTTTCCAAAATTGATGACCGTGAGCTTGGTAAAAAAATAGATAAGGCGATTTTTCCGGGTCTTCAAGGCGGTCCGCATATGAATCAGATCGCGGCGGTAGCGGTAGCTTTGGGTGAAGCGTCTAAGCCGGAATTCAAAAAGTATGCCAAGCAAATTATCGCCAATACTAAAACTCTAGCCTCCGAAATGAAAAAGCTCGGCTGGAGAATTATTTCCGGCGGAACGGATTCCCACTTGTTCTTGATGGATACCTGGATGGAAGGCAAGGGGATTAGTGGCAAGGAAGCCAGCACTCGGTTGGAAAAGGCGGGGATCATTGTGAATATGAATACGATTCCGTTCGATACACGCAGTCCATTTGATCCATCCGGGCTTCGTATTGGTACTGCTGGAGAAACGACTCGGGGGAAGAAGGAGAAAGATATGATTTCATTGGCGAAAAAAATGGATCAAATTTTAAGGGGGTAATCGTTGGCTTTGTGTCATTCCCGCGGAGGCGGGAATCCAGATTTGTTTGAATTTAGAAACTAGATTCCCGCCTCCGCGAGAATGACAATCAAAAAAATGTCTAACGAACAAATTGGACAAGAAGTGACAATCGATTTTGCTCATAAGCAAAAACTAGAGGAGTTTTTGACAGGTCGTATCTTGGTTGAAAACAATAATAATGAGAGGTGGGTGGTGGAATGGATTGGTAAGAATGGTGCAGAAATCAGTGAGATAATAAATGAAAATTCGGTTGTCGGGGCTAAGATTCGCGAGCTAGCTTTCGCTAACGAATATGGCCAGGCAGCCGATACTTTGTGGAAAGAATTAAAAAATCGAGGTTTATTGCTGGCAGCTTAAAATGAAACTTCAAATTCAAAAAATACACGAGGATTCAAAGATCCCGGTTAATGGCTATCAGGGGGATGCGGGACTGGATCTGTATTCTTACAATGATTTTACTCTTAACCCGGGCGAACGGGTGTCTGTTCCGACGGGGATCAAAATGGCAATTCCGGAGGGTTGTGTGGGTTTGGTCTGGGATAAAAGCGGAATCGCCTTCAAACGGGGAATTAAGTCGATGGGTGGAGTAGTAGATTCTGGCTATCGAGGGGAAATTATGGTTTGTCTGATTAATTTAAGCGGTGATACTCAAGAGATAAAAAAAGGCGAAAAGATCGCCCAAATGGTCATTCAGCCATTTTTGTCGGTAGATATTGAAGAAGGAGAGTTGTCCGACGATACTCACCGAGGAGACAAGGGTTTTGGCTCGAGCGGTACGTAGTTTGCCAATAACCAAAATACGCCCTGAAATAAGCGTATCTTTTGACTTTGCTCAGTGGACTTGACAAATATATTGATTGGGTGTATAATAAACAGCAGGTACTTGAAATGTGCCTAGGCGGTTACCCGCCGGGCAAAAATGCCGAAAAATCGGCCGGACGAGTTCAAAATGAACGTGTCCAAGAAAGAGGAAGACAATGTCGACTCTATCGATTGGTTTGTTGAATCAACTGGGGGATGCCCTGGAAGCAGCGGGATTTTCTCCCGACGATGTGACCAAACTTCGTACGAGTGGAAAACTCGGGGATGTAAAAAAAGTTATCCACGGACTGATGGAGATCAAGCCTGTGGAAAACATCATCGACACCGATGCTCAACCATTCTGCCCTGACGGTTGGAAAGTGGAGGAGCATCAGAAGGCCGGCAAGCTGGAATGGAATCCAGCCAAGGTCATCCTCCATCTGGACCAAGGCCAGAAAAACGGCAAATGTCTGGAAGGCAACAATCTCCGCAAGGCGCTCAAAGGCCAACCGGTCATGAACGCTGTTGTCCTTGATTGGCTCTTGGCCCACCCCGAACTCATCCCGGAAGAATGGAAAGGCAAGTACATTTATTTCTGGGGGACGATCTACCGCGACTCGGTTGGCCGCCTCTACGTTCGTTGCCTGTACTGGGGTGACGGGTCGTGGGGCTGGCGCTGCCGCTGGCTCGGCGATGGCTGGGGCGGCGGTAGCCCGGCTGCGGTGGCCGCAAGTTAGACATTTGTCTTTGGAATCTTGGTACTGACCTTGATTCCTTAGACCTTAGCCCTCGGCCGTGTGTTCGCCTTCAAGCGAATACACGGCCGATTTTTTGTTACATAAAATAATGTTAAGATATTTACGGTAATAGGCGAATATCAGTAACAGATCACGGTTTGTTACCGCCGAATCCAGTATCCGTATATTGAGAGCGTTTGAGATTAAGGTTTCGAACGGAGGATGTACGCAGACACTTCGTAAAAAAATGAAGATACTTGGTACAGAATGCTAAGTGATTATCGATCACGAATTCGATTCAACTCCGAGAGTATTCTAGGGGTGGTGGCATGGGAGGCATTTTGTGCGAAACCGCAACTCGAATGGCAACCTCTACGTTCGTTACCTGTACTGGAATGACGGGTCGTGGAACTGGAACTACAACTGGCTCGACAATGACTGGGACGACAATAACCCGGCTGCGGTGGCCGAAACTCTCTTCATTTCTCCCCTTACTTTTTGTCGGGGGAGTTTTGTTTTTCTGCCGGTTTGGATAGATTGCCATTCCATCCACCCAGTTGTCGGCCCAGGTCACTAAGTGGTTTCGATAGAGTAATATATTTTTTGTTATCCAACGCCTTAGTCTCCCACAGAATCATCAGTAATATTTTTAGTGTATCTAGTTTGCGAATAGCGATACGAACATAGGGGAGCTTTTCTTCTTTTTTCAAAAAAACGGCGATTGAAATGGCTTCAATTATTTCTACGAATAAACAATCAATTTTTAAACCAAGCGAATAACGCTGTGATTTGGCTAATGTTTGTAAATATTGATTCCACAACAAGTAGCCCTTTTTAGCGATCTCCAGCACTGGCAAAAGCCGTTGGGGGGGTACTATTAGAGGAATGGGAAAAATTTTGTGTAGTCATAGATACGAGGATATCATATCGCTGGAAAATTTGCTCAGAGCATGGAAAGAATTTTTGCGAGGCAAGCGGAATAAAAAGGACGTGCAGGAGTTTGAATGTCGGTTGTTTGACAACATCTTAGCTTTACACGAAGATTTGAAAAACAAAACTTATACCCATGGTGGATATCAAGCTTTCAATATTTCTGATCCAAAACCGCGGAATATTCACAAAGCTAGTGTGCGAGACAGATTGTTGCACCATGCGATTTATCGGATATTGTACCCGTACTTTGACCGGAAATTTATCGCTGATTCGTATTCGTGTCGGCTAAACAAAGGAACGCACAAAGCCTTGGGCAGGTTTAAAAGTTTTGGATACAAGGCGAGTAAGAATAATACCAAAACTTTGTGGGTGCTAAAATGTGATGTGCGAAAGTTTTTTGCGTCTATTGATCAAGAAATTTTGTTAGAGATTTTAGCGAGATATATTTCGGATCAAGATATTTTATGGCTGTTGAAGAAAGTGATTGGAAGTTTCCAAACTAGTGTTCATGCTGTCATTCCTGCGAAAGCAGGAATCTTATCCAATCAAAACAAGATTCCTGGTCAAGCCAGGAATGACAGCCAGAGAGGTGTGGGCCTACCTCTGGGTAATCTTACCTCACAACTGCTGGTAAATATTTATATGAACGAATTTGACCAGTTTATGAAACACAAATTGAAGGCCAAATATTATATTCGCTATGCTGACGATTTTGTAATTTTTTCACAGGATAAAAAAGAGCTAGAAAACATCTTGCTCGGCATTGATAATTTCTTGTCAGAAAAACTTAAATTAAAACTTCATCCTAATAAGGTGTCTATTGAAACTCTGGCTTCTGGCGTTGATTTCTTAGGCTGGGTGCATTTCCCCGATCATCGGGTTTTGCGAGGAGCGACCAAGCGGAGGATGATGAGGAATTTAGTGGAAAATACCGGGGATGAGGCGGTATCCCAATCGTATTTGGGGATGCTGAAACATGGAAATGCTTACAAACTCTCGGAATCAATCTTGTCCTAAAGATTTTAATTTTGCTTTAAGTTTGCTAAACTGGCCCTATGGAAAAGGATATTAGGGAGGTTTTGCGAAGTTTGGTTACTGGGGCGCTTGGAGCGCTCGATTTGGATATCCCAGCAGAAATCTTGTTTGAACACCCTGCGGACCTCAAATTTGGCGATTATTCCACCAGCATCGCGTTGGTTTTGGGCCAGAAACATAATCGCAACCCCAAAGAATTGGCGGCCGAACTCTCGGCGCAAATTTTAAAGAAAGACCATGAATATATCGATAAGGTAGAAGTTGCCGGTCCAGGCTTCATCAATTTTTACCTTTCCCAGAAATTTTTTACGCAAAGTATTGAACGAGTTTTGTTTGAAAAAGATTGCTATGGCAGTAAAGCTTCGAACGGAAAGAAAGTTATTGTTGAATATACCGATCCAAATCCATTCAAACTTTTTCATATCGGGCACTTGATGAGCAATACGATCGGGGAATCGATCTCTCGTCTGTATGCTTTTACTGGTTCCGAAACTAAACGTGCTTGCTATCAAGGCGATGTGGGGATGCACGTGGCTAAGGCGATGTGGGGGATCTTGGCGATGAAGAATGATTTGCCTGGTGATCAGGCGAGCGTGGCCGAAAAAACTGCTTTTCTCGGTAAGGCTTATGCCTACGGTGCGACAGAGGGGAAAGATAATGAAAAAGTGACGGCTGAAATAAAAGATCTGAATAAGAAGATCTACGATCGTAGTGATGAAGAAATAAATAAATTATACGATCAGGGGCGAGCTTGGAGCCTGGAGTATTTCGATTCTGTTTACAGGCGACTGGGGACGGAATTTGATTTTAAATTTTTTGAAAGTGAAACCGGTAAAGTTGGGCGGGAAGTGGTGGAGGATGGTTTGCGCGAAGGAGTATTTGAAAAAAGCGACGGGGCGGTAATTTTCAAGGGCGAAAGGTATGATCTGCATACTCGAGTTTTTCTGAACTCGGATGGTTTGCCAACCTACGAAGCCAAGGAACTTGGCCTGGCTAAAGTAAAGAACGAAGCCTATCCCTATGATCTTTCGGTGGTGGTAACGGCTAATGAGATCAATGAATATTTCAAAGTTCTGCTTAAGGCAATGAGCCTGATCTTTCCGGAGCTGTCGGCGAAGACCAAACATATCGGTCATGGCGTCCTCAGGTTGCCAACCGGTAAAATGTCTTCTCGTTCGGGTGATGTTATAACAGCTGAGGATGTAATAGAAAAAGCCAAAGAAAATATTTTGGAAAAGATGAAGGAAACCGATCGGCAGATCGATAATATCGATGAAACGGCGGATCAAATTGCGGTAGGGGCAATCAAATACTCAATTCTCAAGCAGGATATTGGGAAGGATATAATTTTTGATTTTGATAAGTCATTGTCTTTTTCCGGTGATTCCGGCCCCTATTTACAGTATGCTTATGCTCGTACACAATCGATCTTAGAGAAAGCCAAGAAGGAGGGAGTTGAGGCAAAAATTGATGCGGTGGATGAAATTACCAATATTGAAAAATTACTCTATCGTTTTCCGGAAGTGGTAGAACGCTCAGCGGGGGAATATGCACCTCATTTTATCGCTACCTATATATATGAATTGGCCACGTCTTTTAGTTCCTACTATGTTGATCATCAGGTGGTGAGCAAAGAAGACAGTTCGCCTTACCGCGTGGCTTTGACTTCGGCAGTTGGCCAAACGCTAAGAAATGGGTTGACCCTATTGGGGATCAAAGCGCCGAATAAGATGTAGGTATTGCTATAATTTTGTTAGAAAATATGAATGAACAACCAGACTTGAATGGAGAAGAAAGCAGCGAAAAAAAAGAAATTCTGTTTGATGCTAATTTACTGACAAATTTTGAAAAAACCATTAATCTAATGGAGGCAATTGAGATAAGTAAGAATTGGCTTAAGGATCAGGAGGACATGAATAGGGGTTCGGACAGACCTGTTAAAAATACCCTGGAATGGGTAATGGAATGGCTCAAGTTAGATGATCCTAATAAGGAAGAGGCTGTAATTCTTTATGGATTTGGTGGCGGAAATCGTTATCAAGTATTTTCTGATGGGAGGGTTATGATAATGACAAATTTCTGTTCCGACTCAAGGTCTGAGAATATCGCTAGGGTTCTTCATTTTCCGTCTGTAAAATAATAGTCGAATATAACAATAATTTTTTATATGGCAATGGCGCGACGGAGATAAACTCAGTCACGCCATTTGGTTGTTATCCCCTGAAGCGGGGGTGGTCGTCAGTCCGCGCGGGGCGGAACTTTCTTCCACGGTAGACGTCTTGGCCTCCATTGAATACGGAATGGAATTCCGTAGCCAGGCTTGGTCCCCATTGACGCGAGCAGGCTGCTTTTTGCGGTGGTTTTGATTTCCGCCATCTTTCCAGGATCTGCTCGTCTTCGTCTAGTTCATCATCTTGTCGCATTTGTGCTTAACCCTCCTGAGGTCAGTCTGAGTAGAAGAATAGTACTGTTACCTTCTAGAGTCAATGATTTATAGCAGGATCTCATTTGCGAAAACCGGGTTAATACTATAAAGTAGATGAATAATGGAAGTTAAAAATACCAACGAAAACAATACTATTTCCGATAAATCGGAGATTGCCAAGCGCGAGGAAGCTGTCCTTAAGTTTTGGCAGGAGAATGGCATTTTTGAGAAAACCTTAGACCAGACCCAAAAGGGTAGTGAGTACATTTTCTATGACGGTCCGCCCTTTGCCACTGGTACTCCGCACTATGGCCATATTGTGGCTGGGACCATTAAAGATGCCATTCCACGCTATCAAACCATGCGGGGCCGTTTTGTGCGCCGGCGTTGGGGCTGGGACTGCCACGGTCTGCCGGCAGAGAACTTGGTGGAAAAAGACCTGGGCCTTAAATCGAAAAAAGATATCGAGGAATACGGCATCGCCAATTTCAACGCTAAAGCGCGCGAAATGGTGCAAGAGTATGTGGCTGATTGGAAGGTGATCGTCCCGCGTTTAGGACGCTTTGTCGACATGGAGAATGATTATCGCACGATGGATTCTACTTATTCTGAATCGGTGATGCAGATCTTCAAACGTTTGCACGACAAGGGCTTGATCTATGAAGGCTATAAATCGATGCAGATCTGTCCACGTTGTGAGACGACCTTGGCTAACTTCGAAGTGAACCTAGGCTATCGCGACATCACCGATATTTCCGTCACGGTAAAATTTGAACTGGTGGACCCCGTTAGAGACGACGGGGCAAGCCCTGTCTCTAACGGGGCAGGTGAACCTAAAACTTTTGTGTTGGCTTGGACCACTACGCCTTGGACCTTGCCGGGTAATGTGGCGCTGGCAGTCAATCCGGAAATTACTTATGTGAAAGTTAAGATCCAGGGTGCTGATCAGCCGGGGATTTTTATTGCCGCCCAAGAAAGAATTGCTCAAGTTTTTGACGGCAAAGATTACGAGGTTATTGGAGAAATGAAAGGGAGTGATCTGATCGGCAGAAGTTACAAGCCGGCTTTTGATTATTATGTAAACGATGAAGCGATAAAAAACCGTGAGAACGGCTGGAAAATTTACGGTGCCGATTTTGTGACGACCGAAGATGGAACCGGCGTGGTGCATATCGCTCCGGCCTTTGGCGAAGACGACATGAAGCTGGGGCAGAAGGAAAAGTTGCCGTTTGTTCAGCATGTCTCGATGGACGGCCGATTCAAGCCGGAAGTAAAAGACTGGGCGGGGGAATTAGTCAAGCCAAAAAGCGCACCTGGATTGGATGATGCCGATCCGACCGACGAGGAGGAACAGGCGATGGATGTTAAGATCCTCAAGAATTTGGCTAGCAAAGGCATCCTATTTTCTAAGTTAAAGATTTTACACGCGTACCCTCATTGCTGGCGCTGTGGAACTCCACTTCTCAATTACGCGACCTCATCGTGGTTTGTGGAAGTGACGAAGTTTAAAGATCAGCTGGTGGCGAATAACAAAACGATCGGCTGGGTTCCTGAGCATGTGAAAGAGGGGCGATTTGGCAATTGGCTGGAAGGCGCTCGTGATTGGGCGATCTCTCGTTCGCGCTATTGGGGTGCGCCAATTCCAGTTTGGAAATGCGCAGAATGCAAAAAAGTAAAAGTTATTGGAGGTGTGGCGGAAATAAAAGATAACACCGCAAAATCGGGCAATAAATATTTGATCATGCGCCACGGGCAGACCGAACCAAATGTCCTAAAAGTCTGCAGTAATAATCACTACCCTTTGACTGAAGAGGGGAGAAAACAAGTGGAAGTCTCGGCAGAAAAATTAGTTGGGGAAAAGATTGATCTGATCGTGGCTTCTGATTATATTCGCACCAAAGAAACGGCCGAAATTGTGGCCGAGAAGATTGGTATTGATTCGGCCAATGTTATTTTTGATGAACGCTTGCGGGAAATAAATGTTGGGGAATTTGATAAGAAACCGATCGTTGATTACACCGCATTTTTCTCTGATGAGCTGGATCGGATGAGTAAACGTCCGGAGGGGGGAGAGAATTTGGCGGATGTAAAAACGCGCACCGGTGAATTTATCTATGACCTTGATAAAAAATATCAAAACAAAAAGATTTTGCTTGTTGCTCATTCCGATTCGCTCTGGATGCTATGGGCGGCGGCGAATGGCTTGAATGATAAGGAAGTTGTCTCTAAAAATGATGAATTTGTCGAACTGGAAACGGCCGAGACTCGCCCTCTGGAATTTTCCCCGTTGCCCCATAATGAAAAATACGAACTGGATCTGCACCGGCCGTATATTGATGAGGTAAAATTTGCTTGCGAGTGCGGGGGCGAGATGAAGCGCATTCCTGATGTATTCGACTGCTGGTTTGAATCAGGTTCGATGCCTTATGCTCAGTCGCACTATCCGTTTGAAAATGCCAATAAATTTGACCCGGAGAAGAATATCGGTTTTCCGGCCGACTTCATTGCCGAAGGCTTGGACCAGACTCGCGGTTGGTTCTATTCGATGCTCGTCCTGTCCACGGCCTTGTTTGGTAAAACCAGCTATAAGAATGTGATCGTGAACGGCATGGTTCTGGCTGAAGACGGACAAAAAATGTCCAAGAGTTTGAAGAATTATCCTGATCCAATGGCGATCGTGGATAAATTTGGCGCCGATGCTCTAAGGTTTTATTTGATGTCTAGTCCGGTAATGCGCGCGGAAGATCTGAACTTTACGGAAAAAGGAGTTGGCGAGATCTATCGTAAGATCATCATGCGCCTGTCCAATGTGTACTCTTTCTATGAAATGTATGCGCCTAAAGAAGAAATTGAGGCGAAGGGGGTGTCTGCCAACGTGCTTGATCTTTGGATCAACGCCCGCTTTGCCGAATTGGTTACTAAGGTAACTGAGGCGATGGAACGCTATGAACTAGACCGCGCAATGCGACCGATTGATGAATTTATCGACGATATGTCGAATTGGTATTTGCGCCGATCGCGTGATCGCTTTAAGAGTGAAGATGTCCAAGATAAAAAATGGGCGATAGTGACGACCAAAACGATCTTAAATAATTTAGCCAAAGTAATGGCGCCGTTTACTCCTTTTGTGGCCGAGGAGATTTACCAAAAAACAGGTGGCGAAAAAGAAAGCGTTCATTTGGAAAGCTGGCCGGTGAAGAAGAGGTTCGATTCTTTGGTAATCGAAAAAATGGTCAAGACGCGCGAGCTGGTGGAGATGGGCTTGGCCCTGCGTGATCGAAAAGGACTTAAGGTTCGTCAGCCCGTTAGCGAACTGATTATTTCGACAGAGATAAAATTGGAGGAAGGATTTTTGCGTATTATTGCCGATGAGATTAATGCCAAGTCTGTTGTGGGTGGCGATCTGGATAAATTACCTTCTGACCATTATGAAATCTATCTGAATGAATTAGATCAGAAGCCTTTGTGCGCTCTTAATTTTGAGCTTACCGATGATCTGCGCGCGGAAGGTGAGATGCGCGAACTTGTGCGTAATATTCAGGAGTTACGAAAGAAAGAAGGACTGATGCCTGGCGACGTTGTGTCGTTAAAAATTACGACGGACGATAATGGAAAAATTCTTGTAAATAAATTTGCCGACGACATCAAACGACTGACCGGCGCAAAAGAAATAAATATTGAATTGGGTGCAGGCGACATCAAAATCGGCAACTCATCTTTTGTTTTGTCGATCGTTAAGTAGCGTATGGCCTATCATATCTACCAGACCGAAGCGTTCGTCCTTAATGAACGGGTATCTGGAGAGGCGAATAAAATATTTTATCTATTGACCCCTGACCTGGGTCTCGTTGTGGCGGTGGCGCAGGGGGTGCGTTTACTCAAATCAAAATTACGCTATCAGATAAGGCGTTACGAATTGGTCCACGTTTCGTTAGTTCGCGGGAAAGAAGTTTGGCGCTTGGTTGGAGCAGAAAAAAGCGGGGAGCTGGACGGGGTACTAAATGATCCTGCGAAATTTGAATCAGTCGCCAAGATCTTTGTTCTCTTGGCGCGGTTTCTTCAAGGAGAAGGGGAGCAGACAGACATTTTTAACGATCTTAAGGCGGGAATAATTTATTTGGCAACAGACGATCGGCCTGAGATTCGCCGTGGATTTGAACTGGCGATGGCGCTCCGAATCCTCTCGTCTCTGGGGTACGTCAAAACTAGTTCAGAAGTTCTGCCGGTCCTAACCTTTAAAGTCTGGTCGGCCGAAGTTTTGAAGATCGCCCTGGGCCTAGAAAATACGATCTCTCTGGCGGTTGATTCAGCCGCTCATGCTAGTCATATATGAACAGTTTGTCTGATGACTGATCTGACCCCTGTGGTATAATAAGCCGAATGGCTGATGATAATAATCAAGATCCTCGTGCTCATGGTCTGGATGAACTAGGAAAAAAGCTATACCAGCAGGGTGAGAGCAATTTCGCTGTTCGTCGAAGCGAACTGACCCCAGTCTACCCCAAAGCTAATCAGGGGTGGATAGAGGAAACCTTGGGTAAAAAAAATAACCAAAAACCGAAAGTCAGTCTCTGGATCAAGGTTTTATTCTGGTCTTTTGTTTTTTTTGTTTTAGCGCTGGCGACCGCTTATTTTATTTTTACCAGCGGGACCAACGTCGTCTCGGATAAGAATATTGATGTTGCGGTGCAGGGTCCGGTGACGATGAAAGCCGGGCAAGAGCTTGATCTGGCTACCAGTTTGACCAATAAAAATGCCACGGCGATCGAAGAGGTGGAGCTGACATTGGTTTATCCTTCCGGGACAAAAGATGTCAGTGACCCGAACAAGGAAGTCGGCTATGTGACCGAGAAGATCGGTACCGTTCAGTCAGGAGAGACGGTGAATATCTCATCCAAGGCGATAATTTTCGGCAAAGAAAATGATGAACCGCAAGTCGGGCTGATAGTCCGTTATCATTTGGCTGGGTCCAATACTTTATTTGAAAAGGATACAAGTTACCGTTACAAGATAACGGCTTCTCCAATCGACCTAAACGTGGTTGTCCCCCCCGAGATAAATTCCAATCAGGAGTTTGCCTTGGATATCAGTGTCGGCGCTAACTCCGATAAATCTTTATCTAATGTTTTGATCGAGGCTTCCTATCCGCCGGGATTTCAATTCAAGAGCTCCGATATTCCTCCATCGATCGGCAGTAATAAATGGCTTTTGGGAGACCTTGCTCCCGGGGTTAGTAAAGTCATTCATATTAAAGGGGTAATTGAGGGGGAAAATGAACAGTTAAAGTCGTTCGAAGTTAAAGCTGGAACGGGGCAGGAAAAGACGGCTCAGGCGATATCAGTTCTTTACAATGATATTTTTAAAACGCTGACAGTTAAAAGATCTTTTCTTGGCTTGTCTCTTTCTCAGGGGGGCGCGGCCCCGGTTCAATTTGCCCAGAGAAGCAATCAGCTGGTCGGATACAATATAAATTGGGTCAATAACCTTCCAGTCGCAGCCGATGACGTAAGGATCGTTGCCAAAGTTACCGGGGGAGCACTGGATAAGAGCAGCGTTGGTGGCGACGGAGGTTTCTATTCTTCAAGTGATAATACTGTTACCTGGAACAAACATACCTGGCCTGAATTGGCTAATGCCGATCCGGGAACGACGGGAAGTTTTAGTCTCAACCTTAAATCAGTACCACTAGTTAGAGAAGGTCAGTCATTGAAAAATCCTCAAATTAACATAGACCTTTCCATCGTTGGGACCCGGGTCTCGGAAGGATTTGCCAACGAGACCGTGGAGACCGACCTGACCAGAGTTATAAACATTGATTCGCAGGTGGAGCTTTCGGCAAAAACACTTTATAATGACGGACCATTCTCAAACACCGGCCCTATTCCGCCTAAGGTAGATAAGCCGACTACCTACACGATTAGTTGGGCTGTTTCAAACTCTTCTAATGACTTGCGCAATGCTTCGGTGAGCGGAACCCTCCCCCTGGGTGTCTCTTGGGTTGGACTAACTTCGCCTGCTAAGGAGACGGTTTTGTATGATGATGCAACTCGCAAAGTTACTTGGAATCTTGGAGATGTAAAGGCGGGCGTAGGGATCGACACCCCGGCTCGGACCGCCTATTTTCAAATTTCGCTCACCCCATCTCTCCCCGACGTTGAATCCCTGGTTACCTTGGTTCGCGGGAACGCTTTCCAAGGGGTAGATACCTGGAGTGGGTCTACGCTCTCGCCGTCTCCTAGTGATCTGACAACGAGCATCCTGCTTGACTCAAAAGGAGGTCAGGGAAAGGGTCAGGTGTCAAAATAGACAGGACGCCCTCCGCTGGGCTATAGTAGAAAGACTATTAGATAATAAGCCCTAAAATATGGCCGGAAAAACGGAAAATAATGAATTGATGGACAAGATCACCTCGCTCGCCAAACGACGGGGGTTTATTTACCAAGGCTCGGAAATTTATGGCGGTTTGGCCGGCACATGGGACTACGGTCCCCTTGGAGTAGCCCTCAAGAAAAACATAGAAAATTTGTGGTGGAAATACTTTGTTGATTCGCGAGATGATATGTACGGCTTGGATTCGGCAATTTTAATGAACTCTCGAGTCTGGGAAGCTAGTGGCCATGTGGGAGGTTTTAATGACCCTCTTGTTTCAGACATAAAAACAAAAAAACGTTTTCGGGCAGATCATTTGCTTGAAGAAGCGGGCATAAATCCTGCAGGGATGTCACTCGAAGAAATGGGGAATGCCATAAAAGAGCATAAGTTAAAAAGTCCTGACGGTAATGAACTTAGTGCCCCACTGCAATTCAATATGATGTTTAAAACCTCAGTCGGCTCTGTGGACGGATCAGATATTGTTGTCTACCTGCGTCCAGAGACCGCTCAGGGTATGTTTGTGAATTTCAAGAATATCATCGATTCATTTCATCCGAAGTTGCCCTTTGGGATAGCTCAGATCGGGCGAAATTTTCGTAATGAAATTGCGCCGAGAGACTTTATCTTTCGAGTACGCGAACTTGAGATAATGGAGTTCGAATACTTTATAGAACCGAAAAAGTGGGAGGAGCTGTTTTCCTATTGGCTTGAACAAACTAGAGGGTGGTTTAAACTGCTCGGATTTGACCCGGAAGATATAAGAGAAATAGAAATTCCTGAAGGCGAAAGAGCTCATTATTCAAAGCGTACTGTTGATTTTCATTTCAAGTATCCTCAAAAATTTGATGAAATTGGCGGGATAGCCTACAGAACAGATTTTGACCTTAAACGGCACATTGAGCATTCCGGGGCGGATTTGCAGTATCTTGATCAAAACACAAATGAAAAGTTTATTCCGCACGTACTAGAGCCCACTTTCGGTCTTGGGCGGCATTTATTAGCTGTTCTTGTTAAAGCCTATCAAGAGGATGAAATGGGCGGAGAGGTGCGAACTTACCTGAAATTGCCCTATGTTCTGGCGCCGATCAAAGTAGCAGTGTTTCCCTTACTCAAAAACAAGCCCGAACTGGTCGGGAAGGCTCGGGAGGTATATAGTCAGATTAAGACCTTGATTCCCCAGGCTATGTGGGACGATAACGGCAACATTGGCAAGCGTTACCGCCGTCAGGACGAGATCGGCACCCCGTTCTGCGTTACTATCGATTTTGATACTTTGGAAGATGACACCGTTACCTTGCGTGATCGCGACAGCGGGACGCAGGAGCGGGTGAAGATCGCCGATCTCTCTGGCCGGATAAAATAAAACTGAAAAAACTATGATCAATAAAACAGTGCTCGCAAATGGCCTGCGTCTCTTGACTGTCCCCAAAGAGGACGGCCTTTCGGTGAGTGCGCTGGTGCTGGTGGGTGTTGGCACTAATTATGAGACCGAAAAAATAAACGGCCTGTCGCATTTTTTGGAGCACATGTGTTTTAAAGGGACGACCAAGCGACCGCACGCGATCGATATCTCATCGGAACTCGATGCTTTGGGGGCCGAGTACAATGCTTTTACTGGACGGGAATATACCGGCTATTATGTCAGCTGTCTGCCCGAACGGATCGACGATGCGCTAGAGATCTTGTCCGATCTTTATTTGAACCCGCTTCTTAACGAAAAGGAGATCGAGAAAGAAAAAGGGGTTATCGTGGAAGAGATAAATCGGTCTTTTGATAATCCCGCGCGCCGAGTTCAAGATCTTTTTACCGAGATCACGTTTCCGGAAAGTCCTTTGGGTAGAAACACCTTGGGTACGCCGGACGGTTTAAGAAAAATGACCCGAGATGATTTTTTGGAGTATAGAAAAAAATATTATTATTCTGGAAATACTGTTGTTGTCGTCTCCGGCAAGTTTGACGATCGGACGATCGGCGATCAAATAGAAAAGAATTTTGCCGGAATTGCCCTTCGGACTAAGGATGCCAAACTCGAGAATGTTCTTCCCGACGCAAAACCCGGGTTGCGAATCGAGTATCGCGAAAGCGAGCAATCCAACTTAGTACTTGGTTTCCGCACTTTTGGCGAGACCCACCCCAATTATCAAGTTGCGGAGGTTTTGGCGGGGATCTTGGGTGGGACAATGAGCTCGCGTTTATGGCAGAGGGTGCGCGAGGAAATGGGAGCCGCTTATCAGGTGGCCGCCTTCCAAACTGCCTACGTTGATTATGGCTATTTGGCCGTAGTGGCGGGAGTCCAAAGCGAGAAGCTGTCAGAGGTGGTAAAAGTGGTTCTGGCTGAAACGGAGAAACTCAAACAAGAATTAGTGGAAGAGAAAGAATTATCTCGGGTTAAAGATAGTTTGATCGGTACCGCTTTTTTGAACCTGGAAACTCCATTTGATCTGGCCACTTATTATGGAATGGATGAAGTCAGGGGAGAGGCGCTGTTAGATCCGACGGAGTGGGCAAAAAAAATTAGAGCGGTGAGCGCTTTGGATGTGCAGGCGCTGGCGCAAAAAATATTTACTAAAGAAACAATGAATTTGGCAATCGTTGGCCCGCATAAAAATGAGACTGAGATAGGAGATATCCTCACATTGTAGTAGTATTGTTCTCAAATTAGGTTTATCATAAAAGAAACCGTTTAAGGTAATGGATAAAATATCTACCATCAATATATCGGCCTGGACCATCATAAAGACGGTGCTAATCGCGCTGGTTTTTGTTGCTGCTTACAAACTTCAACACCTTATTCTGATAGTTCTTGTTTCAGTAATAATTGCCTCGGGTGTGGAGTTGGGGACCAAATATTTAAAAAAGTTTAAGATCCCGCGTGTCTGGGCTGTGATCATAATTTACCTTACGGTTTTTATCGTATTTTTTGCCGTTTTGTCTCTTCTCTTACCTCCACTGTTTAACGATCTGTCTGATTTGGCTTCTGGCTTGCCGGCCAAACTCGATGCGATCACTCAAATGGGAACTACTGTGGATCCACTGTCCTCGATCACTGGAGGCTTGGCTAGGAGTTTTACCTTGTCCGATATAATTGTTCAAGCACAAAAATTTATTCTTCAACTGTCTGACAGTGTCTTTAGTACAGCCAGTGCTATCTTCGGCGGTGTGTTCAGTTTCATTTTGATCTTGGTGATTTCGTTTTATCTCTCTGTCCAAGAGAAGGGAATTGAGAATTTTCTGAGAGTCGTAACCCCGTTACGCTACGAGGATTATGTTCTTGGTCTATGGTCTAGGACGCAAAAGAAGATCGGCTTATGGTTCCAAGGGCAATTGCTTTTGGGCGTAATCATAGGTTTTACCGTTTTTATTGGCTTGTGGTTGATGGGCATCAAGTACGCCATTACTTTGGGCATTTTGACCGCTGTCTTTGAAATTATTCCATTCTTTGGTCCTATTCTTTCAGCCGTCCCTGGGGTGCTTTTGGGTTTCGCCAGTAGTCCGGCGACAGGCTTGTTTGTCTTAGCTTTCTATATTGCAGTTCAACAACTAGAAAATCACATTGTCTATCCATTCGTGGCAAAAAAGGTGATCGGCCTGCCCCCGCTTATGGTAATCCTAGCTTTCTTGGCCGGTGCTGAACTTTACGGTTTCTTGGGGATGCTTATCTCAGTTCCACTTTGTACCCTTTTGATGGAATTGGCGGATGATATGGAAAAGAGGAAAAGCCCGCTCCGAGCCAGTAAAACTAAATAATATTAAACAGGGGAAACCCTGTTTTTCTTTTTGCCTTAAGGGGCTGTTTGAGGTAAGCTATTGTCATGGAAAAACTTTATCTCACCACAACCTTGCCGTATGTTAATGCCGATCCGCATATCGGCTTCGCTCTTGAGTTGGTGCAGGCGGATATTATTGCACGCTACAATCGCTTGCTTGGCAAAGAAGTTTTTTTCAATACCGGTACCGACGAGCATGGTGTAAAGATCTATAACAAGGCCAAAGAACAGGAGAGGGAGGTGATGGATTATGTCGACGAGTATTCGGCCAAGTTCAGGTCGCTACTTGATTCTCTGCATTTAGATACTGACAATCCTAATTTTACTTTTACTCGTACGACTGATGAGCACCACGTAAAGGCGGCGCAGGAATTTTGGCGCCGGTGCAATGCGAACGGAGATATCTATAAAAAAGCGTACAAGATCAAATATTGCAATGGCTGTGAATTGGAAAAGACAGATTCGGAATTGGTAGATGGCAAATGTCCGCTTCACCCGAATTTGGAGATCGAGATCATTGATGAGGAAAATTATTTCTTCCGCTTTTCCAAATACCAAACAGCGTTGCTAGAATTATATGACAATGCCAATTTTGTCGTTCCATCCGGCCGTTTGAAGGAGATCAAGAATTTTGTTGCCGGTGGATTGCAAGATTTCAGCATCTCACGCCTGGCTTCAAAAATGCCCTGGGGGGTTCCAGTGCCGGATGATGCTGACCATGTCATGTATGTCTGGTTCGACGCTTTAGTAAACTATATCTCAGCGATCGGTTGGCCGGATGATGAAACAAAATTTAATGCTTGGTGGCCGGCGGTCCAATTTGCTGGCAAAGATAATTTGCGCCAGCAGTCGGCAATGTGGCAGGCGATGCTTTTTTCAGCCGGACTGGAACCGTCTAAACAGATTGTCATTCATGGCTTTATTACTTGCGATGGGCAAAAGATGTCCAAGAGTCTGGGTAATGTAGTTGACCCGCTTAGGGTAATAGAGGATTATGGCACCGAAGCCTTGCGTTATTATTTGGCGCGAGAAGTAACGCCCTTTGAAGACGGTGATTTCACGTGGGACAAATTTAAACAATCCTATAATGCCAATTTGGCCAATGGTCTTGGTAATTTAACGAGTCGGGTTATTAAGATGTATGTCAGTTACGAAGTGGATGAGCCGACGGCGGAACTGAAGCCGGCCAGTGAATTGATTGTGGAGGATTTTTATCGAGAATATCGCGAGAACTTGGATAATTACGAAATCGGCAAAGCGTCTGATTTTATCTGGACCCAAATTCAGGAAGCCGACCTCTACATTCAAAATACTAAGCCGTTTTCTCAGTACAAGACTGAGCCGGAAGAGGCGAGGAAGCATGTGGCTTACCTGGTGTCCGCTTTATGGCGTATATCCGTTGCTCTTGAAGCGTTCATGCCAGAAACCGCTGAGAAAATTCAAGAAGCTATTAAAACCAAGGAGCTAGCGAGCCCTCTATTTATGCGTAAAGACTAGGGTTTCGAATGTAGAATGTAGAATGAATAATGTAGAATAAAGAGAGATGAAAGAAAACATTATTCTTGTAAAAACCTATAAATTTGCTCTCAGGATAATAAACCTGCATAAGTATTTAGTAAAAGAGAAAAAGGAGTTTGTCTTATCAAAACAAATTCTTCGTTGTGGAACTTCGATAGGAGCAAATTCTGAAGAGGGTGCTTCAGGACAAACTCACAAAGATTTTATCACTAAATTTGCCATTGCCCTGAAGGAAGCCCGCGAAACTCATTACTGGCTTAGATTGCTGAAAGATTCAAAATACATAAGTCAAAATCAATTTGATTCGCTCTCTCTTGATTGCGAGGAGATATTACGGTTGTTAGTAAAAATACAAAAAACAGCTAAGGGTAATTCTTGATTTTATTTTACATTCTACATTATCCATTCTACATTTATGTCCCCCAAACTTTTCGATATTCACTCTCACTTAAATTTGTCTGACTTCGACCAGGATTGGCCGGAGGTTTTGGACCGAACCTTGGAGGGGGATTGCTGGACGATTACGGTGGGGGCGGATTTGGCGAGCTCTAAAAAGGCCGTAGAAATTGCGAATTCAAAACCGGAGGGTGTTTGGGCGACGGTGGGTTTTCATCCGACCGATGCCTTAGACCTTTCTGATGAGAGTTGGAACGAAGTAGTCGAACTGGCCAAAGATCAAAAAGTGGTGGCGATCGGGGAATGCGGACTCGAATACTTCACTAGAACAAAGAACATAGAAGACAGGATAAAGAATGAAGAAAAAGAAAAACAGCAGAAAATTTTTAGACATCACATTGAATTGGCGCTTGAATTAAATAAACCATTGATGATCCATTGCCGTCCGAGCGAGGGGAGCATGGATGCGTATTTAGATGCTATTGAAATTTTATCGCAATACAAAACGGCAAGGGGTAATTTTCACTTCTTTGCCGGAGATTCCGCTGTGGCGCAAAAGTGCCTGGAGCTAGGTTTTACGCTGTCATTTACAGGGGTAATTACTTTTGCTCGGCAGTATGATGAAGTGATCAAAAGTATGCCCCTCGACAGACTCTTGGCTGAGACCGACGCTCCATTTGTCGCTCCCGTGCCTTATCGTGGAAAGCGCTGTGAGCCTCTTTATGTGGCCCAGGTGGTGGCGAAACTGGCTGAATTGAGGGGTTTGTCATTCGATCAAATGGCCGAGATTACCGTCGCAAATGGCCGCCGGACCTTCGGGATATAGGCTTTACTTCCGCCTAAAATCCTGTTAAGATGACCCCGTGGAAAATTCGACAGAATTGGAAACGAAGGAGGCCAGGACCTATGAACTAGGTTACCTTCTTACACCGTTTTTACCGCTTGAGAAGGTGGAAGAGACGGTGGACGCAATGTATAAGACCCTGATCACGGATCTGGGCGGTGAGATCGTCATAAAACACCTGCCTAAGATGCGCACTCTGGCTTATCCAGTGGCCCAAATTATTAGTAACAAGAAAAGCCTCTACAAAGAAGCTTACTTTGCAGCCGTTAAATTCCAACTCTCCCCGGAGAAGATCCGGACCCAAAAGGAGATGATTGAAAAAGATGGCAATGTTATCAGGTTTTTGGTGGTAAACGTGCCCAAGAATGCCGAGCGGATCGTCGCTCCGCGCTCGAGCCTCTTGCGACGTCCTCGTCCGGTCACGGCCGCCGAAGAAAAAGCTGAAAAGGGTGGAGTGGAAATGACCAGCGAGGAGATCGACAAGGAGATCGAAGGCCTCTTGGAAACTCAAGCCGCTTAATAGCCCTAATTTGAAACTATGTATCTAAATAAAGCTATCGTTTACGGCAACTTGACCCGGGATCCGGAACTCAAGGCTTTGCCGTCGGGAACTCCTGTTGTTAACTTCTCGATCGCAACTTCGCGAACTTGGAAGAATAAGGATGGCCAGAAACAGGAAGATACGCAGTTTCACAATGTCGTTGCTTTTGGTCCAATGGCTCGCACGATCGCCCAGTACCTCAAAAAGGGTCGGCCGGCGCTCGTAGAAGGCCGAATGCAGACCCGAAGCTGGGATACGGCCGATGGCCAGAAGAAGTATCGAATGGAGATCATTGCTGATACTTTCCAATTTGGACCATCGTTGCCGGGAACCGGTGGAGGCAATTTCAGCGGAGCAACTGCCGTGTCTGGCGAAGCTCCAGCCTCTCCATCTATGCCGGCGTCCGAGATGGATACGATCCAGTATCCGACCGAGGATATTAATCCAGACGACATTCCGTTCTAAATCATTAATCATTAAGGATTAAGAATTAAGGATTAAGCAAGAATGCATTTTAATTCGTAATTCGTAATTCGTCATTCGTAATTATCCATGAATAATAGTAAGCAGTGTCACTTCTGTATGGGAGGCATTCGGGAGATCGACTATAAGGATGTGGATGTCTTGAAGCAATTCATCGACAGCCACGGCCGGATCGTCAATCATCGCCGAAGCGCAATCTGTGCCAAGCACCAGCGCAAGCTTTCGACCGCGATCAAGCGGGCGCGCTTCTTGGCTCTCATGCCATTCATCATTTCGTAAGAAAATAAAAGCCGCCCTCGAATCTCGGGGGCGGTTTTTAGTATCGCTGATTGTTCTTGAGTCTCTGTTTATCCGAGAACAACCGGGCTTAAAAGATCGTCAATCAGTGGAGAAAAGGGGTCGGTGAGGTCTCGCAGAACATCGACCCTTGCTCGATCGGCTTCCGGGGCAGGTTGAACGGCCGCGATGGGGCCGTCAAAAAGTTTTTGCGCGATGTCTGGCGGAATCGGCATGGAACTTTCCGTGATGCCGTATTTGTTCGACGGCAACGGGAACATTCCTGTCTTCGGGTCTCTTTCTTCCCATGGCTCTGCCATAATTTATGTCCCTCCTTATCCTCTGAAACTATAGACCCTAACGGCGGTTAGCGCAATAATAAAAAACCACTCTGAGCAATCGAAGCGATTTTACATTTGAACGTTCTCGTGATACTAATAGGTGTGAAAGAGAGGTCTTTACTATGAAACTAGGATTAGACATTGGCGGGGTAATTGTTGAAGAGCTCAAGGAAAGAATCGATCCCAATGACTGGAACAAGGTTTTTTTACAAGTTCCTTTCCTTGCTGGAGTCTTCGAAGCGCTGGCATCCTTGAAAAAGTGCTTCGGCCGGGAGATATTCATTGTCTCGAAAATTTCCGAAAATTTGGAGCCGTTGTCGCGTGAATATTTGCGCTATCATCGTTTTTTCGAGCAGGCGGGGATATCACCGGATCATCTTTACTACTGTCGAACTCGGGAGGAAAAGGCGCCGATCTGCCGTGGGTTGGGCATTACCGACTTCGTCGATAATCGGCTGGAGGTTCTTGGACAGATGGCTGGAGTTGTTCCCCGGCGCTACTTATTTTGCCCGGATGCCGGCGAATGTGCCCGATTTCCTGAATTTCTAACGTCGGTCAGTATTGTGACGAGCTGGCCCGTGGCAGTTCAAAAGATACTGGAGCTGAACCTTCCATACTGAACAAAAAAGACCACCGTCTGCGGTGGTCTTTCCATTTTTACTTTTACTTATTTACTCGTTCTACGTACTCTCCCGTTTCAGTATTGATCGAAAGCACATCGCCTTCGTTGACGAACAGGGGAGCGTTGACTGTGGCGCCTGTCTCGAGGGTGACGATCTTCGTACCGCCGGTAGCAGTGTTGCCTTTGACTGCTGGAGGAGCCTCGGTAACTTTCAATTCCACCTTGATCGGCACCTTCACGCCCATAATCCGGTCGCGGAAAGAAACGAGCTCGACGAGAGAATTCTGTTTAACGAATTGAATATCGCTACCAACCTCGTCGTGAGTTAGTTTGAAGCGCTTGCTAGGATCTTTTTCTTCGCAGAACCACATTTCACCGCGGTTCTCGTACATATATTTGATCTTGCGGGAATCAAGCTCGGCTTCTTCGGCCTTTTCGCTCTGGTGGAAGGAATATTCCATCACCTTGCCGGTGATCAGGTTCTTAAGTTTGGTCGCGTTGACCGGCTTGCGCTGTTGTTTGCGAAAGACGTGAGACGTGATTACTTCATAAGGCTCCTCGTTCATGAGGATCACTTTGCGTTCCTTGATTTCGTTGTATTCGAGCATGATCTTTAAATACTAAATGGCGGTTAAGTGCCGTCATATTAGCCCAAAAAGCGGGGAGTGTCCAGCGGTAAAGCCTTTTTATTGCTTATTGTTGTTTACCCATCAAGTCTATGTCAAAATATAGGTAGAATACGCAGTTGTTATTTCTTTGTCGCTCACGCAGAAAGGGGCATGAAGATGCCGGAAAAGGGAAAGAAACGGGGGCCAAAACCCAAACCCTGGGGGCCTAAAACATATCGGAGTAAGAGTTTGAAGAACTATCTTGGTCGAGAAATAGACTTCGGCCTGGTGCCGGAACAGCCCGAAGCCGATGCGTTTTTGGATAACCTAGAGCCAGAAACTGATGTTATTCGAGGCACGCGGTTTCCTGAATAGTCCCAGACCTCTATTTGTCCACCTCTCGGGGTGGACTTTTTTTAATTATTCTACCGGTTCCTCCATTTTTTGCTTGATCTGCTTGACTATCTCATTCTTGATCTTAGGGTTTTCTTTGAGGTAAGTGCGGGAAGCGTCATAGCCTCGCCCCAGTTTTTCACTGCCGAAAGAATACGAGGCGCCGGATTTGCCGACTAGGCCGTATTTTTCGCCCAGGGCTAGTACCTCGCCCTCAGGAGAAATGCCTTCGTTGTACATTAGATCGAATTCCGCGGTCTTAAAGGGGGAGGCAACCTTGTTTTTCACAACCTTTACTCGGACACGCCCACCCATCACTTCTTCGCCTTTTTTGATCTGAGCGATCCGACGAACATCCAGTCTAACCGAAGCATAGAACTTCAGCGCTTTTCCGCCGGGGGTGGTTTCGGGATTGCCGAACATTACGCCGATCTGCATGCGAAGTTGGTTGATGAAGATGACCACCGTGCCAGATTTATCAACGACAGAAGTCATTTTGCGCAAAGCTTGAGACATCAGACGCGCTTGCTTGCCGACGTGGTAGTCGCCAACTTCGCCTTCAATTTCATCTTTAGGAGTAAGGGCAGCGACCGAGTCTATCACTACTACTGCCACCTTGCCGGAGCGGACGAGGCTTTCCGCGATCTCTAAGGCTTGTTCGCCATAATCGGGCTGGGAGATAAGCAGTTCGTCTACCTTAACGCCCAAACGTTTGGAATATTCCGGATCGAGAGCGTGCTCTGCATCGATAAAGGCGCAAATACCGCCTTTCTTTTGGGCTTCAGCAATAGCATGCAGAGCAAGAGTAGTTTTACCGGACGATTCCGGTCCGTAAATTTCAATGATGCGTCCGCGCGGGAAGCCTCCAACACCCAAGGCCCAATCGAGCCCTAAGGAACCGGTCGGGATAGCATTGATTCCAACTTTCGGTTTGTCGCCCAATTTCATGATCGCCTCATCGCCGAATCGGCTTTGTAGGGCTTTGATCGTATCTTCAATTCCTCCTCCGACCGTTTTTTCTGCCTTCTCTTTCTTCGGTTTCTTCATCATAAAAATTTCTCTTATTCCAAAACTAATCCCAGTTTTTTAGTAATCTGCCGGCCAAATTGGTCCTCGACTTTAACCTCAATTATATTATAGCCGTATCCCAGGAGCAACGGCTCGCTGAAACTACCATCATTGCGAGCAAAGATCTGTCGTCCGTCAACATATATTTTAGCGATCCTTTTAGTGTTGCCACTCACTTGGACGAGCGAATCATGGACCGTTTGACCGTCAGAAGGGGAGGAAACAGTCAAATTTGGGCCACAGAGAAAATCGAATGCCTCAAATAGCCCGTAGGCAATAATTATGAAAGCTAAAGTCAAGCCGACAATCAGCTTGAGCGACTTAAACTTACTTTCTCCGTGGGGGTTAAAATTCATCGGCGGTGGGTCCGGTAGTGTCTCCAGCTTGTTCGTAAACGTCGCGAGGTTTGGCTCCATCGCCTGGCCCAATGACCCCTCGTTCTTCAAGCATGTCCAAGAGTCGGGCCGCTCGGGCATAGCCAACCTTTAATTTACGTTGCAGGTAGGAGGCAGAGGCCTTGCCGGCTTCCAGTACGGCGATCCGGGCATCTTCATAGAGGTCATCGTCGTCTCCGCCATCCAGACTATCCAGAGCGGTCGAGAAAAGACCGTTGCCCTTTCCTTCGGTGGTGAGATTGATGTCGGATGGCGGAAGCTCAGCGCCGTGTTCTTTTAGATAGCTGACAACATTCTTGAGTTCTGTTTCGGAAATAAAGGCTGATTGAATACGGATCGGCTTGGACATATCGCCGGAGAGGTAAAGCATATCGCCCGCGCCCAAGAGTTTCTCGGCGCCAGCCATATCAAGAATGGTACGGGAATCGATCTGAGAGGCGACCTGAAGAGCGACACGGGTTGGGATGTTGGCTTTGATCAAGCCAGTAATGACCTCGACAGATGGTCTCTGGGTAGAAAGTAATAGATGAATACCGACCGCGCGTGACATTTGCGCCAAACGAACAATGGCCGATTCAAGTTCTCGTGGATAGGCCTGCATGATATCCGCCAATTCGTCGATAACGATGACAATGTAGGGCATTTGTTCAACTTCATTATCTGATTCCGCCACACCTTCCTTCGTAGTTTTGTTTTGTTCCTTCTCTAAAATATTTTTATGATACGACTGGATATCGCGCACGGCGTGCGATTCTAAAATATCATAGCGTCGATCCATTTCCTTGGCGGCCCAGCGTAGAGCCAAGATAGTTTTTTTGGCATCAGTGATGACCGGGGTGAGCAAATGGGGAATGCCATTGTAAAGGGTGAGCTCGACCCGCTTCGGGTCAACCATGATCAGGCGCAAACGGTCGGGGCTGTTGCGATAAAGGAGCGAAGTGATGATCGTGTGGATTGTAACCGACTTTCCGGAACCGGTGGCGCCGGCGATCAGCATGTGCGGGGCTTTGGCTAAGTTGGCAAAGTGGGGGATGCCGGAAATACCTTTACCAAGAGAGATATATAGCGGGTGAAGAGACTCGGCGTAATCCTTGCTCCCCAAAAGGGAAGCCAAGCCGACCATCGACTTGATCTTGTTTGGAATTTCAATACCGACTAGCGATTTTCCTGGAATAGGCGCCTCGATACGAAGCGGGTGGGCGGCTAAAGCCAGAGATAGATCGTTTTGGAGACCGACAATACGTGAAAGCTTTACCCCTTCGGCCGGCTTCAAGGCATAGCGGGTGACCGACGGGCCGATCGTGATCTCGTCCATTTCGACATTGATGCCGAAGTTCTGCAGAGTTCGTTTGATGATATTCCCATTGGCCTTAATGTCGCCCACGCCTGGCTTGCCACTATCCTTTTCGAGAAGAGAAAGCGGGGGAGGAACGAATTCGTCTGTTCCATGCCGTCGGCTGAAAGAAAACAACCCGCTCATCAAACCGCCTTCCTCGCTGGTTTTTATCTTAACTTCTTTTTCTTCTTTTGGTTTTGGTTCATCTGTTGTTTGTTCATTTTCAACAACAGTCTCTTCTTCATCATCTAGATATTCGTCTTCTTCTGTTTTGCGTCCGAAATGCCACCATAACAGGCGAGGTTCGAGGGTTAGTTTTGTATCAAAAATGACTAGACAGGAAATTAGGTCGAGAGCGGCGAAAAATATCAAACTGAAATAATAGTCGAATAAACTGATTGCCGGGCGGCTGATGAAGCGACCGATCATTCCGCCAGTCTCTTCTCCGAACGCGATCGACAAGACTCCAAGGCTGGCAAAAAAGAAAATTAGACTGCCGACAAAGCGGGTGGCCAAAAAGTTTGGCCGGACGGCTTTTAGGAATGAAATTCCTAATAATAGAAAAATGACCGGGATTAAGAAATATCCGGCGCCGAATAAATTATGAAGAATAGTATAGAAAAAATTTCCGGCCTTGCCGGCCAACTTCATACTGCCAAGTAAAAAGAACACCGTTAGTGCCAGCGAAACAACCGCTAGAATTCCGTGCTTGGTTTCTTCCTTAATACGAGGCTCTCTTGTTGCTGGTGCGACCCTTCTGGTCCTTTGATCGGGGATGCGATCGCCCTTTTTCTCAACCTTTTTATATTTAGCCATGGGGGCAGATAAAATGAATTAAAGCCTGTGGGTAAAAATGGGGATGATAGACAGACAGGCTTTAACATTATATCAAATTCTAGACAATATCGAAGGCATATTTGCCAAGTTGCAATTGTGTCCGATTGGTGTAAATTGGGGACATGGCCTGTCTCTTAAAAAAGGTAACGGACAGCGAATCTCCCAAAAGGACAAGATATGACTAATGATAAAGACATTATGGACAAGGAAGTTAAAGACAATCGGACAGCCGTCCGTGGCCTTTATGAGCAGCCTTTTTTGAAGTCCGAAAAACTGGCTTCGGCTGTATATATGGTCACCGACTTTTTATCGGACAGCGAACCGCTAAAGTGGAAACTAAGGTCGCGGTCCATTGATCTGCTGACCGATATCGCCAAATTACTTAAGGACACGGAACGGCTGAGGGGTACCGGGTTGGATCAAATTATGGCCACGGCCAACGAGCTCGGTTCGCTTCTATCGGTCGCCTATGTCGGCGGAGCGGTGTCCAAAATGAATTTTGAAATTCTCAAACAGGAATACGAAGTTTTGGCGAAACAAATCTTTGAAACGAATTCCGCGCGGTCTCTTTCGCAGTTCTTACTGCCGGGCTTAGACTCAGGGGAAAGATCCCTGATCGGATCATCGGTTCGGAGATTTGAAACAGATAATAACTTTAGCCCCGCTCGAACTTTGAATCCCGCCACTTTTGAGAAAAAAGTTGGGTCGGGAGGGCCGGTAAATACTATCGGACAAAAGGACAATAAAAAAGACATCAGTAATGACCTATATGGCTTGAACAGCAAAGATGGAAAAAAGAGCATTCGTAAAGAACAAATTATTTCCTGGCTAAAGGACAAGTCTTGGACAAGCATTGCTGAGATAGCTAAATCCCTCCCTGACTGCGGGCCGAAGACGGTACAGAGAGAACTGTCTGAACTTGTCTCTTTGGGCGTTTTGAAGAAACAAGGGGAGCGTCGCTGGAGTCGATATATGCTAGCGTAAAGGACAAAGGACATCGTCTCGGTCTCCTTCGACATTTAATCCCCGCCTTGGATAAGGCGGGGTCGAGCTGAAAGCCGGGGGCGGTTTTATTCCATTTTATTCCAAACCACCCCGGCCTACCGGCCACCCCTCCTTATCAGGGAGGGGATTGAATTCGGATCGGAAACGGTTTCCGGCTCGTAATAGGACTAGGCTGTTTTTATCCCATTGAAATGCTCTAAATTTGGGAAATATCAGCCTTATCTTTAATTGTGGCTGAGTGAGGGCCAGGATTGACTTTTTGGTCATTTTAGCCTATAGTCGGCAGTAAGTGAGAGGTGGGAAATAGCCATTTTTCACCTCGAGCGACGAACCGTCTATATGGCGTTTCGCCATATAGTGGGTGGGATTTAACAGTAAAAGTGTGGTATATTGGAGGTGGATTATTCTGGCTAAACTAAAGGATTTTTAGGAGGGCCGGGGTTATCCACAATGTACTTTTGCAGGTTTACCCAGTCGGTACTATAATCTATAGAACCTGTGCTGTAATTTTTACTGCCTGGCCGTTCGTTGACAATAAAATAATTGTCACAATATATAAGGTTTTTAACCTTGTGTTTTTTCGGGTTCAGAGTTTGGTCGACTTACTTTGAACAAAATGGGAAACATGGGGCGATCATGTTTTCTCGGTGCGGGATTCAATGCTGCAAATTTATTTTGCCATATTGAATCCCGCATTGGGATAAGGTATTTGCATTGCGACTTGCGGGGGAGTCGAACCCTTGCTCGTTGGTGCAGATCGTTCGTTCTACCGCGCTGTAATGCGTCGGAGGGCGAAATATAAAATTGTTATTAAAAGATTATTAAGTTTATTAGTTAGAACCCGTCTCAATAATAATGGCTAGGCGAAAGGGACAGATTTCGTAGCGAAAATTTCTATGAGCAAGGAGGTGTAGACATCTACTCCGACGAGCGAATGGAAATTTGCAGCAGAAATCTGGACGTTTCGGCAGGCAAGCGGTGTGAGTTAAAAATTATTATCGAGCGGTTATTATTGAGACGGGTTCTACCAACAATTATAAATTCTATATGATGAAAAAGATTACTTCATTGGTTGTTGCTCTCGCTTTGGTTGCCGGTGTCTTCGGTGCAGTTTCTGCTTCCGCTGCCACTCCTTCCATTGCTGATCTTCAGGCAATGATCGCTTCGCTCACCCAGCAGTTGGCTGCCCTTTCCGGCGGTACGACTACTTCGACTGGCGCTACCACCTTTACTTCCAACTTGTCTGTTGGTTCCCGCGGTGAACAGGTTACTGCTTTGCAGGAGGCCTTGAACACTGAGGTTGATGCCAACATCACTACCTTCGGTTACTTTGGTCCTATGACCAAGGCTGCTGTTATCAAATTCCAGAAGGCCAATGGCATTTCCGGAACTGGTACTGTTGGTCCGTTGACCCGCGCGGCTTTGAATGCCTTGCAGGCTCCGGTCACTGTTCCTACGACTGGCACTACCGGTACTACTGGTACTCCAGCCACCAGCTTGGATAACACCGACGGTTCTGTAACCGCCACCATTTCCTCGATTGCTCCTACTAGCCAGACGATGACCAAGGGTGATACCAAGGACATCTACGCTATTAAGTTCACCGCTGTCGGTGGTAAGGTTAACGTCAATCGTATTGATGTCAACTTCACGGATCGCCCTTGGTTGGTCTTCAACCAGGTTGTCCTCAAGGATCAGTCTGGTGCCGTTATTGCCACCAAGACCTTGAGCGGCTTGTCTGATGTGACCGAAGTAACTATCGGTTCTTCTTACAACGTTCGCTTCGACAACTTGAATGTCGTGGTAACTCCGGGTACGGACACCAACATTGTTGTTTCCGCTTCGATCCCTGCCAACAACAGCTATATTGGTACCTCTCCTTACGATGCTACTACCGTCAGTATTCCTACTTCCGGTATCCGCACCATTAATGGTAAGGGTTATACCGATTCGACCACTGTTTCCGGCACCGATGTTCTTACTTTGACAACGACCGGTAGCAAGGCTGACTTGTCAGTTACCAATGCTCCTACCTCGCCTTTGGCTGGTCAGGTCAACATTGCGTCTGCCAACGGAGCTGATACCACCAATGTTCCTTTGGCTGTGTATCGTGTCCGCTCAACCAACCTGAATTCTACCCTCAATACTTTGGTTTTCACTGTTCAGACTAACCCAGGTTTGGGTTCCAATCTTTCTGCTCAGATGAAGAACTTTAAGTTGAATGATGGTTCGAACACTGTCTATGGTAGCTTGTCTGGTAACACTGTTACCTTTACTCTGAGCAATGGTATTGCTTTGACTAAGGATGTTGTCAAGGACTTGACCTTGACGGCTGATATCGTTGGTTCATCGACTTCCTTCTCAGCTTCCACCACAATGGTGACAGCTTCGATAGGGGCTATCGATGACAACTTCGTATCCCCAACTTATGGTGGTTCTCCGATCGGCGGAGCTACTAGTGTTACGAGCGCCAATTTGACCTTCACCAACAATTCCTTGTCGGTAAAGAGCACTTCGGCTGGCATGAATGTTAAGGATATCAACAATGGTACCAACCCAGTAACAAGCCGCAGCGCTACGTTTAGCATTACTTTGCACAACGGTAGCGTTAACAACTTGTTCGTCTCTGGTGTTACTGGCGATATGCTTGGAACGACTACTGTTCCGGCCACTAACGCTTCGACGACTGTGGTTTCTGTTGTTACGGCCGACGGCCAGATCACTGGTGATACCGGTACAACCGAGTATGTTATCCCAGCTGGTGGCGATCGTACCTTCAACTTCACTGCCCAGATTGGTAAGAAGACTACTGCTGATGCTTCCCAGAGCTTGACTATCAGCTCGGTCAAGTACGGCGCGGTCTCGGGTACTTACACCTCGACCGTGACTGCTGGTCTCAGTCCATTGACTGATCTCGAGTTCTTCTCGACCAAAGCTTTCTAAATAACCAACTTGTGCCTTAGCCCTTCATACGGCTAAGAGGTTAGCAAAAACCGCCCTCTGGGCGGTTTTTGTGTGTCTGGTTTTCCCTTTGCCATTTTGCCGTTTCTGTTAGAATTAGGTTGCGGGCTTTTGTATTTTTATACTTAATTTTTAATTCTTAATCCTTAATTAAAATAAGATGGCTTCATTTGGAGAAGGGGACGCGGTCAAAGACTTAATGTGGTTCATTGGGATCATTATCGTCCTTGGTTTGCTTTGGTTTGTTATGGGGGGGCCGGTAAGTTTCGAACGATCAGGATCGACGGCATCGTCCACCAGCACTTCGTCGGTACCAAAGGTTGTGCCTTGGTACCGATCCGGCCCGGCGACCGCGCCAGTTAAGCCGTTAAAAACAAACGTGCCAGCTCCGCGGACATCGGTGTCCGCCAATAATTCTAACGTCAAACCGGTCAATCCTAACGACAGTATTTATAAGGGGAAAGTGTCTATTGCCTTGGGTCAGAGCGCGGAGAATACCAATTCCACCAATAAGGAATATGTTACCTTAAGAGCTAACAATAATAACAAGACCCCGATCGTTATTACCGGTTGGAAGATAGATAACGGTCAAAACAATACTTACTCTGATTCGAGCGGCCAGTTGGTAAGAAGAAGCAGTGCTATCGTTACGATCCCCTCCGGAACAAAACTTTTGACCGGAGTATCTCGCAGTGCCTTATCTCCGATAGCGCTTAATCCGGGCGATACGGCTTATGTAATAACGGGCGGGGTGATCGGTAATAATCCTTATACTGTTGACGCAAGCTTTCTGGTAAATAAGTGCAGCGGATATCTGAACAACCTGGATGGATATAATTTTACTCCGAGGATAGGGGGAAGCTGTCCCAGGGCGACGGACGAGGTAAATTTGAATGGTTTGCCACAGGCTTGTTATAACTTCATCAATTCTAATTTTGGTTCCAGTTGCCGAACCCCGAAGATCACGACTGATCCGAAAAAAGGAACTTTGGTAAATGGACAGGTTGTAAGCTCAGTTTGTCAAAATCTGGCGGTTCAAAATTTTAGTTACGGCGCATGTCTTAGCGAACATTTAGGAGACAAGGATTTTTACAAAAATGTTTGGTATGTTTTTCTTCGTCTTAATACTACTGGTATTTGGGCTAGGAACCGCTCGACTATCACCCTTTATGATTCGGCAGGAAAGATCGTGAGCCAGTATAGTAATTAGCTGGGGATAAAATATTTGAGGCGAAATAAAAAATAAACTACAATAACAGTAGTTTATTTTTGCTATATTATTTATAAATATTTTTATCTCATTTTTTTATATGAAACGATCATTCATCGGTCTGTTGGTGTTCTCAGCTTTTTTCCCGGGATTAATATTTGCGTCAAGCGCCAATATTACCCAGTGTTTACTCAATGGCAGTTCCGGGAAAGTAACGTTCGACGCGGCTAATGGTAAAACTTCGCCGTTAAAAATATCGTTGGTGACAGACCGCCCGGTGAAGTATTCCACGCTGGCGATCTGCCTGGTTAGCGACGCTGTATGCAGTCGGACGACCGCGGTGAAATATTTTACTTCTTCCGATCTGGCGACAACTTTAGCCAAGGAGTGGGATGGCAAAACCGGAGGCAGTAACCCGGCGGTTGTATCCGATGGAGATTATCGCCTCAAAGCCACAATGAAAGATGATTCCGGGGCGGATACAACCCAAGATCTTTCGGCTCAAGTCATCTCCGTTTTGTCGGGTGCGGTCGTTCCTGACACTTCGGACGGCACGGAGGCCAGCTCCTCTCCCGTGGACCAGACGGCTTCTACGACCAATGATCAGGATGATACTTCCGGTGCGGTTATCTATTCTGGCGGAGGATCGTCCTCAAGCCATTCCGAGCAGGAGGAATTGACGGAGGCCAAGGATGAACCGGCCCAGATCGGGGCGGGGCGGGCTCGTTTGGGGATAGTGGGTTCACCGCTCGATTTCCGGGCCGAGCGAGGGACCAGCTTCGTCTATTTTAATTTTAATTGGTCGTTTGGCGACGGGGGAGAGGCGGTGGGAGAAAAGGTCAGTCATACATTTCTTTTTGCCGGCGACTATCAGGTCGTTTTGCACGGTTTTTATGATGGCAAGGAAGCCATTTCGCGGACAACGGTAAAGATCATCGACCCCCAATTATCAATTACGGATGTTAATTGGCCAGCCGGATATTTTGAAATAGCAAATGATTCTAGCGAAGAAATTAATCTTTATGGTTGGAGTTTGATCTGCGACAAGATCGCCTTTCCTTTTCCTCGGGATACGATTATGACCGGGCGGTCTAAACTTAAAATTCCTTTATACTTAACCAAGTGCCTTTCTAATACGGCCAGCTGGGGTTTGTCGGATATCACCGGCCGGTCTTTGGTGAAATATTTTGGAACTTTGGCGAAGCTGGAGCCGAACATTGTCGGCGAAGCGACTACGTCCCGGGATAAGCGAGAAAGAATTTCCCAGGCGATAGCGATGGCTTGGAAGACGGCAGACTTTGGCTCGAAAAGAAGAACCAGCGATCCGCCGGTTATCGCTTCGTCCAGTTCTTCTTCGTCTGAACAAAAACCTGTTTTGCAGACAGGCCAGGTGATAGTTCTCGGCGGAGAGCCTGGTGAGAGAATATCTTGGTGGAAAAAAATTGGCTCATGGTTCGGGTTGTAGTTTTTGATTGACCCGGTAGAAGAAAGTGGCCTTGTCGTGCCGAAGCGGATTAAGAAGGTTTTTATCGATCAATGGTATTTTGAAGTAATCAGTTATTTACATCTTTATTTTGCTCCAAAAGAGCGAGGCCACTTTTCTCTACTGGGTTGAAAAAACCCCTCAAAAAAGATAGAATTGTAACAATGTTGCAATACCTAGACGATGATTTTTTGAAAATGGCCGAGGGCTTTACGGCGATCGTTGTCTTTGCACTGGTCTCATTTTTCATCCTAAACTACCTCTCCCAAGATCCTCAGTTGCAACAGATCGTGTCTTCCATTTTCACTTCGGTAATGAATTAAGTCCCCCTCCTTCACGAAGGAGGGGTTAGAGGAGGTGGAGTCTGCATTTGATTTGACTCTTGCCCCGGTTTAGGCTATATTATTCGGAGCCGTAGAAAGCAGGCTTCCCGCTAATAGGGAACAAGAATTATCTCCTGCAGAGGCCCGCAAGCTGTCGCAAGACAGCGGGGCGGTCGAGCTACAAGAACGGCTATTATCAGTCCGTTTATTTTTTTTAAATGGCAATAAATAAAGACAAGAAAGTAGAGATCTTGGGCAAGCTCGAGAAGGCGGCCGAAACCGCGAACACGATGGTGTTCGTGAATTTTCACGCTGTCCCGGTGGCCTTGGCAACCGATATCCGCAAGTCGTTGCGTGACAATGACGTCGGGTATTTTGTGGCCAAGAAAACCTTGATCAAAAAAGCTTTCGGTGAAAAAGGTTTTGCTGGTGAAATGCCAGAACTACCGGGAGAGATCGCTGTCGCCTATGGCGAAGACCAGCTCGCTCCAGCCAAAGGTGTTTACGATTACCAGAAGAAGAATCCGACCCTGCTTAAGATCGTCGGCGGTGTGTTCGAAGGCAAGTTTGTAAACGCCTCCGAAATGATGAACATTGCCACTATTCCGGGCCGCGAGACTCTGTATGGTATGTTTGTAAACGTGATAAATTCGCCGATCCAAGGTTTGGTGATCGCGCTTGACGCGATCGCGAAGCAGAAGGAAGCGACCGCTTAATTAAAAAATTAACTAATTATTATGGAAGAAGAAACCACTAACGCGGCTGCTCCCGTAGTAGCCGAGGAAAAGAAAGAAGAGAAGAAGGAGGTCGAAGTTCCGGCCAAGTTCAAGGATATTGTTGAGAAGATCGAAAAGATGAGCGTTCTCGAATTGAACGAGCTCGTCAAATTGTTCGAAGAGAAATTCGGTGTTTCGGCTCAGGCGACCGTGGTTGCTGGTGCCGGGGCTGGCGCCGGTGAGGCGGCCGAAGAAAAGGATTCCTTTACTGTTGTTTTGACCAGTGCCGGCGACAATAAGATCGGAGTGATCAAGGCTGTTAAAGAGGCTTTGGGCTTGGGTCTAAAGGAAGCCAAGGATATGGTAGATGGTGTACCTTCGACTGTTAAGGAGGGAGCCAAGAAAGATGAGGCTGAAGCTTTGAAGAAGGCGATCGAAACCGCCGGAGGGAAAGTCGAACTCAAATAACACAAATTGTGTTTTGCACAGGCCGCCCCGCAAGGGCGGCTTTTGTGGTATTTGAGTGAAGACCCCGTCGCAATTTTATACCGAGAAAAATTACTTATGTATGGTGTTCAAAATGGGAAAGCAAAGCGCGGGCGCGAATAGCGCATACCTTATGGGCGAAGCGCTTTGCGGTTAGTTAAGAAATAAAATTGCGACTGGGGGGGTAAATTGGGGAAACTGGGTATTTATTGCAGTTTTCCCGACAGTTGCTATGATAATGACAAGAAAAACGGCTAATTTCATAATTTTTTTCAAAAATGTCCAACGGAATCGAGATCTTGGGTAAACTGTTCGGAACCCTGAATAAAGCGAAACTCCTGCGTTTTTTTATTATGAACCCCGAGGCTCAAGCGAGCCTGGCTGATATTGAGGGGACAGTGAAAGTGGGTCCGGGCTTATTGCGCAAGGAATTGGCCAATTTGGTCAGTATGAAATTCTTGGAAGAAAAACAATTGTCCCGGCCAAATGCGCGGGGAGACAGAAAGATCAAAACCAAGGTCTGGCAACTGGACGGAACCTTTCCGTTTAACAACGACCTGCGCCGGATCTTGAATTACGACATAGTGGAAGACCGAATGGACGTGGCGAAAAAGTTCCGCGGTTGCGGGCGACTCAAACTAATTATCCTGTCAGGATTATTTATGAACGACGCGACCGGCCGGATTGATTTGGCGATCGTTGGTGAAGACTTGGATCGGCGGGCGATCGATCGGGCGGCTCACAAGATTGAAGCCGAGATCGGCAAGGAATTAAAATACACGATCTTGGATACGGAAGATTTTAACTTTCGCATGTTTTCCGGCGATAAATTCATCCGTGACATTATGGACTACCCCCACGAATTCGCGCTGAATAAATTGAATTTGTAAAACAATTACGATATCCCCAAGAATTTTTTAAACCGCCCCAAGAGGGCGGTTTTGCGTGATATCATTAAAGGAGGGAGAAATTATCATTTTAATAATTAGAAATAGTATATGAATCTAGCAACCTGGAGCGATGTGCTCACGCAGTCGTTTCAAAGTTTGTGGGTGAATGTAATCAGCTACATTCCTTCGATCTTTGTGGCGCTGGTTATTTTTATTGCCGGCTGGGTCACTGGTTCGGTGCTTGGTGAATGGGTCGCCAAGATCATTAAGGCGATCAAATTGGACAGATTTTTGTCGCAACTTGGCGTGCATCAAGTGACGGAAAAAGCCGGCTACCGACTGGATGCCGGAGCGTTTTTGGGTGCGCTGGTTAAGTGGTTTGTGATCTTGGCTTTCTTGATCGCGTCGGTAGATATTTTGGGCCTTCATCAAGTGAATGTCTTTTTGGAACAGGTGATCAGCTATATTCCGAACGTGATCATTGCTTCGTTCATCTTGATCATTGGGGCGTTCCTCTCAGATTTCTTGTCTAAATTAGTAGTGGCTTCGGCCAAAGCATCCGGTGTGAAGGGGACAAGAATGATCGGAAACATCGTGCGCTGGGCGGTGTGGATCTTCGCTCTACTCGCGGCTCTGTCGCAATTGGGAGTGGCTTCGTTCCTGTTCCAGACCCTGTGGACAGGCGTGGTGGCGGCTTTGGCCATCGCTTTTGGTCTGTCGTTTGGCTTGGGCGGTAAAGAGGCGGCGGCTCGTTTGATCGACAGGACCTTTAACGGGGGAGAAAGATACTAGAAGTTACTTATCCAACACGAAGAAAATACCGCCCAACTGGGCGGTATTTTGGTCTAGAGCAGGTCTGGTGGGGCTATCTTGACTAAAATAGCCGTAAATGTTATATTTACACCATTCAAATAGCGGGTGGGACGGGGATAAATCCCTTGACTCCTAACTCTGTTTGAGTATAATACTCACATCGGATATATGAAAAAATTAATCCCAACTAAGCGGCTCAAAAGATAAAGCTCCTGTTTTAGGACTGTATCCAAAAGCCGCCAAAGAGCGGATTTTTTTAACTCCCGAAAGGGACTACTGGACGACTGCAAATTGAAAACTTAATCCTGGTCACGGAGCTACATTTTCCATTGCCTTTAGGCGATGGGGGGTCTTTTATGCTCTGGAGATCAGACTGACATCAATCAACAAATTTATCTGTCTTGGATAGACAGATAAAAACAGGAAGATCTGACGAAAGTCAGAACAAAACAAAAACAATATAGATTGTGAAATCTGTATTTTCAAAAAAGTGAGGAAAGTGGTCCTCAGATTTCCTAATAGGAAATCAAGAGTATATGGTGGATGCCTAGACTCCAAAAGGCGATGAAAGACGTGGCGTGGCTGCGATAAGTTTCGGGGAGGTGCCTAGCAACCTTTGATCCGGAAATGTCTGAATGGGGAAACCCTTCCGAGTAAACCTCGGAAATCTTGCACTTGATGCAAGGAGCGCACCCTGGGAAGTAAAACATTTCAGTACCAGGAGGAAAATAAACTAATAAGTATTTCCTTAGTAGCGGCGAGCGAAAAGGAAGAAGCCCAAACCGACTGTAGCAATACATTCGGGGTTGTAAGGCAGAAGTGTAGTTTACTAGAAGAGTTACAAAACAGTTAATTAATCGAATGTGCTGGGAAGCACAGCCAAAGAAGGTAATGGCCCTGTAGATGAAAATTATACTGTCTCTTTTGCTTCTGTTCTTGAGTACCTCGAGGAACGACTGCCTTGAGGGAATCCGCCGGCACTAACCGGCAAGGCTAAATACTTTTGGAGATCGATAGTGAACAAGTACCGTGAGGGAAAGGTGAAAAGCAGCCCTATAAGGGCGTTGAAATAGATCCTGAATCCATATACTTACAAAGAGTTGGAGCCGGCTTGTCCGGTGACAGCGTGCCTATTGAAGAATGAGCCAACGAGTTGATGCATATTGCTTGACTAAGTCCGGTAAAATCGGATGGAGTCGAAGGGAAACCGAGTGTGAATAGCGCGATTCAACTTTTTAATTTTTCACTGGTTATCTTCAGTGAAAAATTGAGAAGTTGATTGTATTATGCATCAGACCCGAAGCGTGATGAGCTTGCCATGAGCAGGATGAACCCTCCAGAAATGGAGGGGGAGGTCCGAACCGTTTAGCCGTGCAATACTATCGGATGACTTGTGGTAAGGAGTGAAAAGCTAATCGAATTACGTAATAGCTGGTTCTCTCCGAAATATCTTTTGGGGTAGCGTCGAGCTTACCCTCTGGGGGTAGAGCACTGGAAGGTCTGAATAGGGAGAAATCTCGTCAGTCCTATCAAACTCCGAATACCAGAGGTAACTGCTCGGCAGTTAGACTGCGGGGGCTAAGCTCCGTCGGTCAAAAGGGGAACAGCCCAGATCTCCAGTTAAGGTCCCTAAATCTATGCTAAGTGCACTTAAGAAGGTGAAATTTCTCTGACAATGAGGAGGTTGGCTTAGAAGCAGCCATCCTTTAAAGAAAGCGTAATAGCTCACTCATCAAGAGATTTTGCATCGCAGATTATCGGGGCTAAGCATAGTACCGAAGCTGAGGGCTTTCGATCCATTCGTGGATTGGGAGCGGTAGGAGAGCATTCTGTACCGCTGTGAAGCAGAAGGGTGACCTTTTGTGGAGCGTACAGAAGAGAAAATGTTGGCACAAGTAACCACAATGCGGGTGAGATCCCCGCACGTCGAAAGAACAAGGATTCCTTGGCAATGGTAATCAACCAAGGGTTAGTCGGGCCTAAGCCGATGGCGAAAGCCGCAGGCGATGGACACATGGTTAATATTCCATGACTTCTGTATGTTTCGAAGGAGGGACGGAGTTCAGTATGTCTAGTGCATAATTGGATTTGCATTCGTGCAGTTAAGGATAGCTCTTAGGCAAAACCGGGAGCGTTATTCCAAGCTGAGCGAAAATTCCGAGGGCAACCGAGGGAAATTAGACAAAGCGGGCTTCCAAGAAAAACTTCTACGATTAAGCATATAGAAACCGTACCGCAAACCGACACAGGTGTTCAGCTCGAGTAGAGTAAGACGAACGAATGAAAGATCCTCAAGGAACTCGGCAAAAAAGCGGCCGTAAGTTCGCGATAAGGCCTGCCCACTTCATGTGGGCCGCAGCTAAAGTATCCCTGGCGACTGTTTATCAAAAACACAGCTCCCTGCGAACTCGCAAGAGAAAGTATAGGGGGTGACGCCTGACCAATGCCAGAAGGTCAAATAAGACTGGTGAGATTACATCAAGCTGGTTTTATAAGCCCTGGTGAATGTCGGCGATAACTATAATCGTCCTAAGGTAGCGCAATTCCTTGTCGGGTAAGTTCCGACGTGCACGAATGGCGTAACGACTGGGGAACTGTCTCGAGGATTTATTCGGTGAAAATACAGTGGGGGTGAAGATGCCCTCTTCCTGCAGCTAGACGAAAAGACCCCAGAAGCTTTACTATAGCTTGATATTGAGTATGAGTTTTTACTGCGTAGCATAGATGGGAGGATTTGAAGCAAGGGTTTCGGTTCTTGTGGATCCAACAGTGAAATACCATTCTGTGAAGAGTCATATTCTAACTTGTCCGGAAAAAACGGACGAAGACAGTATCTGGTGGGTAGTTTTGGTGGGGCGCTATCCTCCTAAAAAGTAACGGAGGAGTCTATTAAGGTTGGCTAGGCGCGAATGGAAACCGTGCCGATAGTGTAATGGCATAAGCCAGCTTGACTGCAAGTCGTTCATGACGAGCAGGTGCGAAAGCAGAGCATAGTGAACCGACGGTCCGCTTTAGATGCGGCCGAAGATTAACGGATAAAAGCTACTCTGGGGATAACAGGCTAGTTCCGCCCAAGCGTCCATAGCGACGGCGGAGTTCGGCACCTCGATGTCGGCTCAACTTATCCTGGGGCTGGAGAAGGTCCCAAGGGTTTGGCTGTTCGCCAATTAAAAAGTTACGTGAGCTGGGTTCAAACCGTTAAGAAGCGAAAGATTTTGGCTTTTTAACAGTTTGAATCCGAGGTATTAAGACATCAAATTCATGGCGGCGCTTACGAGTAATCGTGAGTGACAAATCGACTCATATCGGTGAAGTCCTAGTTATACACTGTCATAACAAACTGTTGTGTGGTAGGATAATACCGAGGGAAGTTGTGTATGAATAAACTTTCGTTAGCACAAAAATCATATATCGCAGGCTTTTTAGATGCTGATGGCAGTATCTATGTCCAAGCTAAGGTCAATAAAACGTATAAGTACGGCTATCAGATAGCCCCTTACATTGTTTTGTTTCAATCAAAGCAGGATAAAAGCTTCGATCAGATCTGTAAATTAATTGGAGCAGGTTATATTAGAGAAAGAAAAGATGGAATCACAGAATACATCATTGGTAGGCTGGATGAAATTTTGGAATTTCTCAAGATGATAGAACCTTATGTTTTGCTCAAAAAAGAGCAAATGCAATTAATGAAAAAGATTATCGAAGCTAAGAAAAAAGTCGCGTGCAAAAATGATTTTGAAGTGCTAATAGATTTGGTAGATAAATTCAGGGAACTGAATTACTCCAAGAAAAGAAAGATTCGTACATTAACCCCGTAGAGACTAAACGTCGATCTCCCGAAGTTCGGGATGAAGGTATAGTCCAATGCACTTAGTAATAAGTGAAAAACCAGATAATCTTTGATAGGAATTATTTGGCTAGAACATGCGTGAGACAGGTTGGTCTCCTATCTGCTGCAGGCGTTGATATTTGAGAAGACTTGCTCCTAGTACGAGAGGACCGGAGTGAACTGACCGCTGGTCTGAGAGCTGTCCCGCCCGGGGCATTGCTCTGTAGCTAAGTCGGGAATGGATAACCTCTGAAAGCATCTAAGAGGGAAGCCACCTTCAAGATTAGATATCGTTATGAGACCCGTAAGAGATGATTACGTTGATAGGCTTTAGGTGTAAGCACAGTAATGTGTTCAGCCGTGAAGTACTAATTCGTCCATCCTATTAGGAAATTTGAGAATCACTTCTTCATTTTTCTGGGAATAACAGATTTCACAAACGCAGTATTAAAATAAATGGTTGACCAGACGAAATTTTTAATTTACCCTCCAAAATTTTTGCATTAGCAAAAACTTAGGAGGGCGAGAATTTTTTCGGGTAAATGTCAGTCGTTCAATAAAATGAGCGGATTAAGGAAAAATTACATAAGGGTGTAATTTGATTTTAAAATTAAATAGGTTGAATATTCTGTTCTGGTGGTTCGACGCCGGGGTCACACCTCTTACCATTCCGAACAGAGAAGTTAAGCCTGGTAGTAGTGATGGTACTCGAAAGGGGAGAGTAGCTAACCGCCGGAACAGAGTTTTCAATCTCCAAAAGGCCCGCTTAATTGCGGACTTTTTTTGTTGACTTTCTAGTGGGGGGGGTAAACTTGTGTTATTATTATAAACTTTTTATTTTATGAAAAAATTTATTGTGGCGGCTCTAATGCTAGCCGTTTTTGTTCCTGTATTGGTCAAAGCTGATATTCAAAGTGAATTACAGGCACAGATAAAAGTACTTCAATTGCAAATCCAAATTTTGCAGTTACAGCTTCGGTTGGCTCAACTTTCCGGTGGAAGTGTTGTCCAGGCTCAGCCAGTAGATACGACTGGTGTTGCTCCAGCATTACCTTCTAATACTCCGCATCCAGCATACGTCTCGGGTGTATCGCCGTTGGTCCCAACTAAAACTTACGACGACGGGATGGGATTAAAAATAAGTTATCCTGTAGATTTAAAGGCTATCGCTCAGATACATCGCTCGCCTGGAGAAGAAATGCGTGGTGAACCAGGTAGTCCATCAGGTGTAGTTTTGTCTTTACCAAACGATAGTGATCCGAAAAATGTAATTAAAATAGATCAGCGCATGATTTCTCCCCTAGCTTGCTCTATCGTATCAGGAGATGGAGCGACGAAATGTATTCTGTGGGATACAGGCAAAAGGTGCGGTATGTTCGTAAAGTATACATTTAGTAGCAATGCACAAATACTAGCTGATTTTGATAATATACAGCTTATTTGTTCAGCTCAAAATCCTTAATTACAAAGGGACAGAAAAACCACCTTCGGGTGGTTTTTCTGTCCCACCGACTTATGATATACTTGGAAACAATATGCTTTCTTGGGCCCGCAAGCGTCAAATAATGTATCTCGGCACAATCTTGCTGATCGTTTTGGCGATTCTTGCGGGACTGTATTTTTACTATAAACCGCTTCCAACTTGTTTCGATGGTAAGAAAAATCAGGACGAATTGGGGGTGGACTGCGGAGGCTCCTGCTCCAAAGCCTGCTCTTCGCAGATCGTTCCGCTTACCACCTGGTGGACGCGCGTTTTTCCGACGACGCCGGGAAACTATGATGTCGCCGCTTTGGTGGAAAATCAGAACTCGCATTTTGGCGTGGGGAAGATAAGTTACGGAATTCGCTTACTAGATAAAAATAATGTTTTACTGACCGAACGGACGGGCGAAACTTTTTTCAATCCCCAGGAGAAATTTGTTATTTATGAAGCAAATATTTCGACGGGTTCTCAAGTTCCCGCCACCGCTTTTCTTTATTTTTTTAACTCTTCTCCTTGGCAACGAGTAACTTTCGTTCCGCCGACCTTAACGATCGGAACCAAAGATTATACCAATTCTCCCCAGCCTAGATTGTCGGCTAAGGTCAAAAATGAAACCCTCAATCTTTTGCGCGGAACGAAATTTGTGGCGATTCTATCCGACGAGAATGGCAACGCTTTTGCCGCCAGCCAAACAGTGCTTGATACTTTGGCCGGCAATGAAAGTAAAGATCTAAATTTTACCTGGCCGACAACTTTTCCGACCGGGCCGGCGGTAACCGATATCTATCCAAAGTTGAATACTTTTGACGGCGGAACGGAGTAGCATGAATCGCCTGGCAAACATTTGGAAAAATATCGACTGGATCTTGCTCCTGTCTATTCTCCCGCTCATTGTGGCCGGACTTTTGACTATGAGCTCTTTTTCCGGTCAGAACTATTTTTTCTTCCGACAGTTGATCTGGGTGGCTATTTCACTAGTAGTCTTTCTTGGTGCGAGTTTGGTAGACTGGCGATTTTTGCGCCGAAGCGATGTGACAACGGCGATCTACGGTTTCGGCTTGATTCTTTTGCTGGTGGTTTTCTTTGCCTCCAAAATCAAGGGAGCCAAGAGCTGGCTGTCGTTCGGAGCAGTCGCTTTTGAACCGTCCAACTACATGGAAATCGCTTTGATCATTCTTTTGGCCAAATATTTTTCCCGTCGTCATATTGAGATCGCCAATATCAAACATATTATTCTTTCCGGCCTGTATACTTTAATTCCGTTTGCTCTAGTTTTGATCCAGCCGAACTTCGGCTCGGCCTTAATTATTTTTCTAATTTGGCTGGGGATGATCTTGGTTTCCGGGGTGTCGAAAAAGCATCTATTGATCCTGGTGTTGACTCTGTCGGTGGCCTTTTCCGGCTTTTGGCTGTTTGTAGCGCACCCTTATCAGAAAGACCGGATCCTCACTTTCCTACACCCCTTGGCTGATATCCGTGGGGCCGGCTACAATGCCTTCCAGTCGCAGGTGGCGGTGGGAGCAGGACAAATTGTCGGCAAGGGGATCGGCTATGGTACCCAGTCGCGTTTGGCCTTTTTGCCCGAATATCAGACCGACTTTATGTTTGCTGCCTTCTCGGAAGAGTGGGGTTTTATCGGCGTTTTAATTATTTTTCTGTTATTTGGCCTTGTCCTTTGGCGAATTATGCATTACGCCAAACGGGGAGCGAGCAATTTTGAAACCTTATTTAGCGCTGGGGTAGCGATTCTTTTTATGAGCTATCTGGTGGTGCATATTGGTATGAACATCGGCTTAATGCCGGTCACCGGTTTGCCGTTGCCGTTTATGTCCTACGGCGGGTCGCACCTTTTGACCGAGTTTTTCCTGTTAGGAATAATCATGGGCATGAAACGCTACTCGCTGGCCTATCATCGAGGCGATGTGCATAACGAGTTCTTGGGACCGCAATAGGTTCTCCTCCTTAACGAAGGAGAAGTTATTGGAGGTGGAGTTTGTATTGTCATTCCCGCGCAGGCGGAAATCTAGTGTCCCTGTCTGAGTTCTGTGGTCTATTCCTGGATTCCGGGTCAAGCCCGGAATGACACTTTTTGAGAATCCTTGTCTTTTTTATGGGGGGGTACAATTAGCTTAATTTAATAATAATTAAGCCATTTTTGAATATGGAAAAAATCAATTTGTCACCCGATATAAATCAGTCTGATTCAGTAGGAGATGCTGAGGGGAAATCTGAAATAGAGAAGGAGATTGAGACACTTACTAAGGCGGTGGAGATATATGATAAACAATTATCTATCGCGGAAAATCTGATAAAGACTGTGGGGGAAGCCTCGAAAGAATTTGAAGATAGCTTAAAACCGTTAATGAAAGGAAGAAAGGTAGAACCTACTCGAGAGGAAAGTCCATACGCTTCAAGTGGATATGATAATTTCCATAATCCTTACACGAGCCGTGGTGCATTCCCATCAATCCATTATTTGCTAGGAACCCTAGTGGATGATTTTAAGAGAAATCGTGAGCGCTTGGCTGGCGGGATAAAGAATCTAAAAGGAGAATAATTTGATGTTCGCAAAAAGCGCGGGGTTCCTTCGGGAATTTCGCGCTTTGATTTTTTCCAAAAGCTTTTAACTCTAAAATAAAACACCCCAGGCAGAATTGTCTGGGGCATTTGGAGAAAATGGTTTAGTTTGGGAAGGCGTAAAGTTGAGACGCGGCGTCTCCCCATTTATAATAAGAATCTTGGAGTGAATCGCTTGCGCCAGACCCTGCCACCGCCTCTTTGCAGATTGCATACCTTCCTCCCGAATTGCCACCGGGCCAGAAGGGTAAATAGCGGTAGGCATTATTAGCGCAACTTAGAGGGTGATTAGGTGTCTCTAGTAGGGCAATCAACTGGTAAAGGCTACCAGTACTGTCACTTGTGTAGCCAAAATGATAACCTCCGAACCAGGGTTGAGTATTACCAGTGGCCATACTGTCCTTTGGATCCTTGGGTAGACCTGAAGGGAAATATTTTACAAGCATATCACTTAAGCAATCCCAATTGGTGCGTCGGTCATCATCCGGAGAATTACTAACGGCCCAAATTGAATTGTCATAGACACCTTTGCAATTGTTGATTTTAGCCGTAAAGAAAGGATAGTGTCCGTTATCAAGATAATACAGCTCTACCGCCTTAGAAATCTCTCTTATTTCTTGGATTCGTTTGGCGTCATTAGCTTTGGCTCTAGCTGTATTGAGGCTAGATAGAACGATTGACGACAAAAGGGCGATGATCGAGATTACGACTAATAATTCAATTAAAGTAAAACCGGAACTTTTATTTTTCATAGACTTTTGGAGGCTGCGCTTTCTATGGCAGGAACTGGCTGGGGGATATGATTACTCTGATAAATGTAGATTGCTAGCGCTATAACTACTATTGAAAAAAATACCAGTAATGTATTCACTTGCCCTCGTGTGAGTCTGTTTCCTAGCCAGCCGTTTACTTTGTCTGTCAGATCCGCCTTTTTCTTTGTCCCCGGTCCGTAAGAGCTGTTTCTTTTTTCTGAATCGTATTCAACTTTACCGATTTCCATTTTTATCCTAGTTATATACTTGTAATGTTTGTTTGACCATTTTTTCTACTGTAAAATCACGGTTTACTTTTTTGGCCAGGTTGTCGCCGAATTTTTGCCGTTCGGCCGGGTTTTCCATCAAGCGAACAAGGGCCAATTTTATCTCTTTGGTGTTGCCCGGGCGGACGAGGATGCCCTGATTGAATTCAGAAATGATCTCGGGGATTCCGCCGGCCGAGGAGGCAATTACTGGCAGACCGGCCTGTCCGGCCTCGAGTAATGCATAGGGAAAAGCCTCTGTACGGGAAGTGAGAGTAAAAATATCAAAGGCCCGCAGGAAGCGTGAGGCCTCTGGGATTTTACCCAAGAAGGTGACGTGGTCTTTTAGCTTAAGCCGTTTTGCTTGTTCTTTGAGCCGGTCTATTTCTTCGCCGTCGCCGATGATCCAAACGAGGACATTTTCCAGTTTGCCCTTGATCCCGCCCAGGGCGGTTAGAAGGAAATCTAGCCCTTTGTTTTTATGTAGTTCGGCGACTGTGCCGACGATCAGTGCGTTATCGAGGGCCTGATTATCAAAACCTTTTTTCCAAACTATTTTGGCTAGCTCTTGCCGGGCTTCCGTTTTGGATAAGAAATCGATCGGGCGGATGCCATTGTAAATAACGATAAACTTGTTTTTAATGAATGGCCAGTGAGACAGCTGAGACTTAGTTTTTTCTGAGACGGCGATCACTTGGTGGCAAAGTAGAACGGTAAGCCAGTGAAGAATCTTGATCGCTAGTTTTTGCCAAGCAGGCCGAGGCTCATTGAAGGCCCAGCCATGCCCGGTGAAAATAATTTTGGGTACTCCAGCAAGTCGGCCGGCCAATGCGCCAAGCAGGCCGATCTTGGAACTGTTCAAGTGGATGATGTCCGGCTTTTCTTGTTTGAAAAGTCGTACTAATCGCCAGAAAGTTTTCCAGTCGCCGGCGAGTTTAACATCTCGGCCCAAGCCTGCGAGTTTTTGTGTTTTTATCCCGGCAAGCTTAAGCCGTTTTTCCAGTTCCGTGCCGTCTCCAAAAAACACCGTTGGGTCAAAAGAGTCTTTGGGTAGAGACGTGGATAGATCGAAGACATATTTTTGGGCACCCCCGAAGTTGCCTTTGGTGATGAGATAAAATATCTTTTGTTTATTTGGTTCGTCTGACATAAAAAGTTTATAGGGGTGCAAAATGGGAAAGGGGAGTTGGAATTAAACGCAAACTGCTTTGCGTTTAATCCGGTGCCGCAGGCATTGGCCACTGTCGAGCTTGGCGAGACTGGCCAAAGGGCAGGAAGTTTTCCGTGGCTTTTGCATAAATTACAGTATTTAGTATACAACTTTCGACAGGCTTTGGAAGGCTAAAAGCTGGAAAAAGCTTCGAATCTGTTGTACTATAAGCATGCAATGAATCCCGTAGTAGAAAATGGCATCGCTTCAGTGTATGCGGGAAATTGTACCTAGGGGGGAAGATTACTAGATAATTTCAAGTGGCCTAGCTTCGTAATTGCGAAGCAAAAATGCCATTTTTCACTAACGGGATGAAAGTCCAGAGTCCAAGGGAAATATTGCTCCTATTCATAGGCGATCTAGTGTCGTTCTATTTGTCTTTGGCTTTTGCCCTATTTATCCGCTCCGGCAAATGGCCGAATTTGGAACAATTCCTGGTGTTGGCCATCCCATTCTCTTTCTTGTTCTTGGCCTGGATCGTGGTCTTTTTTGCTTCTGACCTTTACGGCAAACAGACGGCAATTGCCCGTCGCCGGTTGGGGAGCGTTGTTTTTAATGCTCAGTTGGTCAATACTCTTCTGGCTATTTTGTTCTTTTATTTTATCCCATATTTCGGCGTCGCGCCGAAAACGATCCTCTTTATCTGTTTGATCCTTTCATTTGGATTGGTGATTCTGTGGAGGCGCTTTTTGTTCGTCCGCTTTTATCGCGGGCGGAAGGAAAACGTGTTGTTTCTTTGTCGGGGTCCGGAGGCAAAAGAACTGGAGGCCGAGTTTAAGGGGAATTCGAAATATAACATCAAGATCTTGTCTCAAGATCTGGCTCCAGAACAGATTTCCAAACAGGCCACCTTGGTGGTCATCGATGATTATGACAGTCGGCCGGAAGACGAGCAGGCTTATTATCGGATGATCTTTTCCGGAGTGAGATTTGTAACGGTGGCGGATCTATATGAGGAGGTATTCGATCGGGTGGCAATCCGTACGATCAACGAGCGCTGGTTTTTGGAGAATATTTCCAATCGGCCCAAGCCTTATTATAATTTTCTTAAACGGGTTTTCGACATTGCTCTGGCTTCTATTTTGGGTTTGATATCGCTGGTCTTCTATCCGTTTGTCTGGATCTTGATCAAGTTGGGCGATGGCGGACCAGTCTTTTTTACTCAGGAACGAGTTGGGCGGAACAACCGTATTTTCTTGATCTACAAGTTTCGTTCAATGAAAGGGGACAAGATCACTCGCATCGGTAATTTTTTACGTCGGACCCGAATCGACGAATTGCCTCAGCTATTGAGTGTGATTTCCGGGCATCAATCATTGGTTGGACCGCGTCCGGAAAAGCCGGATTATGTAGAAGAATACAGTAAGGCGATCAAATTTTACGATATTCGCCACATCATTGCTCCGGGTTTATCGGGCTGGGCGCAGATCTATCAGGAAGATCACCCGCATTTTACCGCTTCCGTCGAGCAGACGCGGGAAAAATTGTCGTATGATCTGTATTACGTGAAGAATCGCAGTTTGTGGCTGGATATCAAGATCGCTCTCAAGACACTGAATATTTTAGCTAGACGGAAGGGAATATAATATGCTTATCGATGGAAAAAAAATACGCGACGAGATAATCGCCGAATTAAGACCGAAGTTCGCTTCGATTGGCGGAGCGGATTTGGCGGTAGTCTGGGTGGGAGACGATCCGGCTACGGCCAAGTTTATCGAACAAAAGAAAAAATTTGCCGAGGCGGCCGGGGTAACTTTGCGCCTATTTGAATATGAAAGTACGATCAGCCAAGCTGATCTGGAAAACGAGGTAAAACGGCTGGCTACGGACCCAAAGATCAAGGGGATCATTGTCCAGTTGCCTTTGCCTAAAGATATCAATAGTCAGGCAATTATCGATCTGGTCCCGCCAGAAAAAGATGTTGATGCCTTGGGCAAGGAAGCAAAACTTCTTTCTCCGGTGGTAATGGCGGTCAAGGAAATAATTGAGAGATATAAGATCCCGTTTATTGGAAATACTTTTGTGGTGGTGGGGCAGGGGAAGCTGGTTGGCCGGCCGGTGGCGGTGTGGCTGGCTCAATCCGGAGCGATGGTGGAGGTGGCTGATCAGACAACGGGAGATATCGAGGCTTTTACCAAAACAGCTGATATAATTATTACCGGGGCTGGAGTGCCGGGATTGCTTAAGCCGGTAATGGTCAAGGAGGGGGTGATTATTATTGACGCCGGAACGAGCGAACAGGCGGGAAAACTCGGGGGAGACGTTGATCCGGAGTGTGCAATCAAGGCCAAGCTGTTTACTCCCGTTCCGGGCGGTGTTGGACCAATTGTTATTTCTGAATTATTTAATAACTTGTGGAAACTTTCCAGTTAAATATTTCTAGTGTCAGTTGGTTAAATCATTGGGCGAATTCGTCGCTCTATGCGTCTAATTTGGTTATTTTCTTTGCTGTCTACTTGGGCTGGCTAATGGTGGCGGGATTATTGCTCTATATATATGAAGCAAGGAATCGCTGGCGGGCGTTTCGTATCGCCCTTCTGGCTTTGGCCTCGGGACTCCTAGCTCTTTTGGCCGCCGACCTGATCAAATCAATCTATCCGGTCGCTCGACCGCTGGCCGGTCTCAAGGGGATCACCGCCTTATTTAAACCGGGAGACATTTCGTCTTTTCCTTCCAGTCATGCCGCTTTTTTTGGCGGATTGGCCGGCTATCTTTTTTTGCGCAATCGCAGTTATGGAAGCTGGTATCTATTATTTGCATTAATTATCTGCGTAGCCCGGGTCGCCTCCGGGGTGCATTACCCTGTTGATATTTTGGCTGGTTTGGTCTTGGCCGGCCTTGCGAGTCTTATTTTCATCAAACTTTTTCCCGGTCGCAAAGGTTCTAGAACTATCTAGGGAATCGAACTGTTGATAACTTTATGGCAACAGTTGTTGACTGGTGCTAAAATTAATTTAACTGTCCACAAAACAGGAGTCTAATTAATTATTAGTTCATTTTAAATATATGGAGAAAATGAGAGAGGGGATGAAAAAGTTCCTCCAGAGCCGATGGAAGACGCCGGTGGCGGTCTTGGTCTTGGCCCTTGTTATTTTACCGTTGGTGAAGAATTCACAAACGGGCCGGGCTAATTTACAAACAGGCAGTGTTGTGACCGCCGTCAATTGCGCGTTGACATCCTGCCATTACATACGGGCTGGCGCGAGTGGTAACGGCAGTGGTTCCGATTGGACCAATGCTTATACCTCGATCCCGAGCTCTCTGACTCGCGGTGACACCTATTTTGTCGCGAGCGGTTCCTACGGCGGACACAACTTTGGTGATTCCGGGACCGCAATGATCACGGTCAAGAAAGCGACCGCGACTGATCACGGAACAGGTACCGGATGGAATGATAGCTATGGTACTGGTCAAGCGGTATTCTCTGGGACTATTAGTTTTAATACGGGTTATTATACTTTTGATGGGGCTGTGGGTGGTGGTCCCGGTAATTGGACTACCGGCCATGGTTTTAAGATCATTGTAGATCCCTCGGCTAATGCTATTGACACCCCGCCTACGATAAGCAATTTGGATATCAGGCACACTGAAATAACCCAGACTGGAAACGTTGTGTCGTCGAGTGGCGGAGCAGGTTTCTATAATGATGCCGAAAATGGAAATCATGCCGATAATCTTCACTTTGCCTACAACTACCTGCACCATTTGTCCGGTTGTGCTTGGTTAATGAGGGCCGGGACCAATACTCTCCTGGAGTACAATTTTACCGGTGATACCTGCGGAACGGCGCGCTACGATGCGAATCTCCATTGCGAAACATTGGTTTCGTGGGGGTATAACGGACTTGTCGCCAGGTACAATATGTTTACTGATAATATCAGTTCTGGCGGACTGGTGAATAATGGCGGGCAGGCTTCTAATTGGGAGGTTTACGGCAACGTATTCTATAACAATAGAGCCAAGGTGATGGCCAACAATAACGGAACCGGGTGGATCAATAGTAAGGTATTTAACAATACTTTTTCCGGCGGTTTTACGAATTTGGACATCGATGGTTCCGGTAATTTGCTGTACAACAATATTTATGATAATGCGGACGCCGGCCAGATGACCACTCTCGGGGGGACCCATGATTACAATATTCTCACCAACTTCTCTTCGGTTTGGAGTTGTGGTATGGATTACCAGGCTCATGAGAATGGGAACAATAATGTTTCTCCCTGTGGTCCAGGTAATAGCGTTATCCCTATTACGATCAGTCCGATGTTCGTTAACCCGACTGGCTGGGACTTCTCTTTGCTTAAGCCGTTGCCGAGCTTTGTTAAAAGCGGTGCCACGGTCAGTAGCGCCGGGTTTAATATCTGTACTTTGTCCGGTGTAGATTGTACTTCCCATCCCTACGACATAGACATGTATGGAAATAAGCGGTCCTCCTGGACACGCGGGGCGATCGAGTACGGCGGTACGGTAGTTCCTCCTCCCGCTAATGATACGACCGCTCCCTCCATCTCAATTTCCTCTCCAACCACGGCTGGGGCCTATACATCGTCCAGCGCAAATCTCAGTTTGGCTGGTACCGCTTCGGATAATATTGGGGTAACGTCAGTCACCTGGACCAATAGCTTGGGTGGAAGCGGTAGCGCCGTTGGCACCAATAATTGGACGGCGACGGTGTCCTTAAAGACCGGCAATAATGTGATCACCGTGACGGCTAGTGACGCCGCCGGGAATACAAAGTCGGCTACTTTGACCGTAACCTATTCCGGTACTCCTCCTGCTGACACGACTCCT
>TBL_comb47_HYPODRAFT_10000153_pt1 | contig 86923 bp, 64 predicted proteins | sample TroBogypolimnion_40_FD_10682 | JGI IMG/M metagenome (IMG submission 10682) | reverse complement strand
GAGGAAAGAGCGTGCAGATCTTGCAAAGAGGGCTGAACAGGAGAGGCAGAAAAGGATAGAGCAGGAAAAGAAGCTGGAAGAAGAGAGGAAATCAGGGAAAGGACTGGGGTTGATTAAAACAGTATTTGGATAAAAACTATACTTAGTTATTATACAATAAATCCTTGAATCGAATATTAAACTTTATTAAGTTTAGATATAAACTAGCTGGGTAATTAAATATGCGACCATCTAATCCGTTTCAATTATTGAATGAGAAACGGATATATACCAAATACAATAATCCCCTTTCGATAATAATTGATCTAAATTCTGAAATGATAATGAAAAAATATGAGGGTGTTTTAAAACAACAATCCCGCATTGCTGCGGGACTACTGTAAATGTTTTCACAACGGAATAATCCTTATTGTGATTTGCTTCAAATGTTAAACGAAATATAATATAATTACAGATAAAACAAAATATAATTTAAATAGTAAGGTGCGGCATGAACAAAATATTGGGTCTTGATCTTGGTTCATCTTCCATAGGGTGGGCATTAATTAGCGAAAATGACGAAAATAGGCAAATACTCGGAATGGGAACCAGAATAATTCCTTTAACTGTAGATGATAAAAATGAATTTTCATCCGGTAATGCAATCTCAAAAAATCAGAAAAGAACAACAAAAAGGACACAGAGGAAAGGTTATGACCGCTACCAGCTAAGAAGGAAATATCTGATAAATGAACTTAAAGCGAATAAAATGCTTCCGGATGACAGTTTAGTTAATTTATCGAAAATGGAATTATGGAGAATAAGGTCTACAGCAGTTACAGAAAAGTTGACCTTAAAGGAAATTGGAAGAGTTCTACTTCATCTTAATCAAAAGAGGGGTTATAAGAGTGCAAGAAGTGAAGCAAACCTTAATAAAAAAGACACAGAATATGTTTCTGAAGTTAAAGGAAGGTATGAAGCACTAAAAGAAGAAGGTTTAACGATAGGGCAAAAGTTTTATTCTGAATTAGAAAAGGATCAATATTACAGGATTAAGGAACAGATTTTTCCACGAGAAGCTTATATAGAAGAATTTGATAAAATAATAAGAAATCAACAAAAATATTATAAGGAAATCATAACTGACCAATTGATTGCAAGAATAAAAGATGAGATAATTTATTATCAGAGAAAATTAAAGTCTCAGAAAGGATTGGTATCAGTATGTGAATTTGAGGGATTTATTACAAAAATTAATAAGGGAGGTATAGAAAAGGAATTATTTGCAGGACCTAAAGTAGCGCCCCGAAGTTCACCACTATTTCAACTATGCAAGATATGGGAATCCATTAATAATATTTCATTGAGATATAAGACAGGAAGTTTTGTTGAAATAACCCAGGAGCAAAAACAAGCAATATTTAATTATCTGGATACTAATGAACGAATAACATTTACTTCCCTACTTAAATTATTAAACATAAAAAAAGAAGAAGTATATGGTAACAAGCTATTGATTAACGGACTACAGGGAAACAAAACTAAAGTAAGCATATTGGGTTGTTTTGATAATATTGACGCCTATCGGAATCTATTTGATTTAGAAATAAAGGTTGTTGAAACAGACAAGGAAGCTTTTCTAATTGAAAAAGCCACCGGAGAAGTTACTAAATCTAAAATAAAAAAATATGTTGATCCATTAGTTGAAGAAGAACCATTATACAAATTATGGCATACTATATATGCTAGTGTGGATAAAGAAACATGTAAACATACCCTAATAAATAAGTTCTCATTGCCAGAACAAACAGCAGGTAGCCTAGCCTCTTTAGATTTTGTTACAGCTGGTCACTCGAACAAATCGCACAGAGCTATGAGAAAAATGCTGCCATATTTAATTGAGGGAGAAAACGATTATAATGCCCGGTCATACGCAGGTTATTATCATACTATTTCAGCATCGAAACATGAAAATTATCAAAGGATATTATTAAATAAGATTAAACTACTTGATAAAAACAGTCTTCGACAACCGGTTGTTGAAAAAGTACTTAATCAGATGATAAACCTTGTAAATGCAATAATTGATAAATTCGGGAAACCTGATGAAATAAGAATAGAACTGGCAAGAGAATTAAAACAGTCAAGAGAGGAAAGAAATGATTCCTATAAATTCAATACCCAGCGTGAAAAAGAGAATAAAGAAATTGAAAAAAGATTAGAAGAATACGGATTGCGGGCGTCCAGGAATAATATAATCAAGTGGCGCTTATACCACGAAATATCCAATGAAGATAAAAAAATAAATGCAATATGCATTTACTGCGGTCAGCCAATTTCCCTGACATCAGCAATATTAGGAGAAGAAGTTGACATTGAGCATATTATTCCACAATCGAAATTATTCGACGATTCGCAGAGCAATAAAACATTAGCTCACAGGAAATGCAACGCTGATAAAAAAGATCAAACTGCTTTTGACTTTATGAGTTCAAAAAGCGAAGCAGAATTAAATGAATATATCGAGAGAATAAATTCTCTATACCATAGCCGTATTATCGGGAAAGCGAAAAGAGATAAACTATTAATGAAAGGAAAAGATATTCCTGATGATTTTATAGACAGGCAACTAAGGGAGACTCAATATATTTCAAGAAAAGCCAGAGAGATTTTACAATCAATTTGCTTTAATGTGTGGTGTACAAGCGGAAACATTACTTCTGAATTAAGACATATCTGGGGGTGGGATGATGTACTGATGAACTTGCAACTCCGCAAGTACAGAGAATTAAACCTTACTGAAGTTATTACCATTGAATCAAATGGCAGAACAATCAAAAAGGAAATTATTAAAGACTGGTCGAAAAGAGATGATCACAGACATCATGCTATAGACGCACTAGTAATTGCAAATACTCAGCAGGGTTTCATTCAGAGAATAAACAAATTAAACAGCGGAAAAGTAAGAAATGATATGCTAAAGGAGATAAAAGATGCCAAGGCAAACTATGATAATAAAAAGAATCTTCTTGAAAATTATATATATGCTAAAAGACCCTTTACCACTGAAAGCGTAGAAAAAGAAGCTGATAAAATACTTGTATCATTTAAAGCCGGTAAAAAGTCTGCTTCAACCGGGACAAGGAAAATCAGGAAAGACGGGAAGAAGGTAATAGTTCAGAATAATATAATTATTCCCCGAGGAGCATTAAGCGAGGAAAGCGTTTATGGTAAAATAAAAATTATTGATAAGGGGAAGTCAGTTAAATTTTTATTTGAAAACCCCCATTTAATTCTTAAAGATTACATTAGACAACTTGTGGAAACAAGACTAGAGGCATTTAACAATAATCCAAAAGATGCCATAAAATCATTAAAAAGTGAACCAATTTATCTTGACTCGGAAAAGAAAATCCCTCTAATACATGGAACATGCTACAAGGAAGAAGTTGTGATTAAGAAAGAGATCAGACTGTTAAATGAAAAACAGGTTGAAGATATCATAGACCCAGTTATAAGGAAAAAAGTATTAGACCGCATAGATCAGTTTGGGGGTAAGGCAAAGGATGCATTCAAAGATTTATCAAGCAACCCAATCTGCTATAATGAAGAATTAAGAATACCAATTAATTCGGTCCGTTGTTTTACAGGATTATCTGCAATAGAAGCGGTTTCAAAAGATGCAGACGGAAAAGAAATTGGGTTTGTAAAGCCAGGGAACAATCATCATCTAGCGATATATTCAGATGAAAATGGAGAGAAAGTTATTAAAGGATGTACATTCTGGCATGCAGTTGAACGTAAAAAATATGGATTTCCTGTAATAATAAACCATCCAGATGAAGTAATTGACAGAATTTTAGAGGAGCCCGAAGATACTTATACAGATAATTTTTTAAGTAAACTACCAATGGCACAATGGAATTTTATAGAGAGTTATCAACAGAACGAAATATTTGTGCTTGGTATAACCAATGATGCGTTTAATGAAGCCGTAAATGGGAAAGATTATAGTTTTATAAGTGAACATCTTTATAGAGTACAGAATGTATCGCATAATGACAATCAATTGGAGATTAATTTCAGGTACCATCTTGAGACCCAATCGGATAAGTCAAGCAGCGCAAAAGAAAGTAAAAGATTTTTTCGAATTCGTAGTATAGATTCGCTTTATAAATTAAATCCAATAAAAATTAAAATTAATTGTCTTGGAGATATTATTAATTAAAAATATTGTTAATACATAATTAGAGATAATTAAAAAATTTATGATTAAAAGGACTATTTATTTTAGTAATCCTTCTTATTTAAGTAAGAAGAATGAACAACTTATGATTACATATCCGGACAAAGACAAATCCGAGAATCATGAAATGATATCTACAATCCCAATTGAAGATATTGGTATAATTATCCTGGATAATCAGCAAATAACTATAACACATGGACTAATTTCAGCACTACAGGAAAATAATTCAGCAATTGTAACTTGCGGAACAAATCATTTACCAAATGGATTGTTTCTTCCGCTCGATACTAATCAACTGCAAAATGAAAAATTCAGGGCACAGATAGATTCCTCAGAACCACTTAAGAAACAATTATGGCAACAAACCATTTCAATTAAAATTAAAAATCAATCTTCTCTTTTAAGAGGAAGGAAAATCAATATCACGAATATGCTTAATTGGGCAAAAAAGGTTAGATCTGGAGACCCGGATAATTTTGAAGGAAGGGCTGCTGCATATTATTGGAAGAATATTTTTCCACAATTAAAAGATTTCATAAGAGACCGGGATGGGGAACCTCCTAATAATTTACTTAATTATGGATACGCAATTCTGAGAGCTATTGTCGCTCGTTCTTTAGTTGGAAGCGGATTACTCCCAACTTTAGGTATTCATCATGCCAATAAATACAATGCCTATTGTCTCGCAGACGACATAATGGAGCCCTACCGGCCATTTATAGACAGGATAGTTTCAAATGTCATAGATAATGGTGAAGATTTTTATGAATTATCCATATCAATAAAAAAGCAGCTTCTTGAAATAGCAACAGTGGATATAATTATTGAGGGAGAAAACAGTCCCTTAATGATAGGAGTTCAAAAGACTACAGCCTCCTTGGCAAAATGTTTCCAAGGGGAGGCAAGGAAAATATTATATCCGGAAATTACATAGAACATTCTTTAAATTATCAAGGGTTCATTCAATGGACACTCGTTTTAATGAATATAGAATTATGTGGATAATGGTACTATTCGATCTTCCGACAGACACACCCAAAGATTTGAAAGCATATACCCGTTTCAGGAAGGAATTACTCAAAGACGGTTTCTCTATGTTCCAGTTTTCAATTTATGTAAGACATTGCCCCAGCAGAGAAAATAAGAATGTACATATAAAAAGGATTAAAGCTTTGTTACCAGAAAAAGGACATATTGGGATACTTTCAATTACAGATAAACAATTTGGGTTGATGGAAATTTATTACGGAAAGCAAAAAGAGAGTGGGTTTATAGAACCCCATCAACTTGAATTATTTTGACTTACTCCCCCAATAATCAGGGGGAGTAATCAAGAAGAGATTAAAACCAATCTGAATTTTTCAATCCTAGAATAGCTATAAGTGATTGTTTTTCAATGACATATAATGACCTACCTTGGTTTTAATATTGTCAAAGAAACATTTGAAAGCAAATCACAACGGAAACAATGTTACCTATCGAATTCAAAACCTTGGTTTTAATATTGTCAAAGAAACATTTGAAAGCAAATCACAACAATACCGAAGTTGCAATATTGTATAATATCTTGGTTTTAATATTGTCAAAGAAACATTTGAAAGCAAATCACAACAGTTCTGTTAAGCGTTGCCATTTCATCCAACTTGGTTTTAATATTGTCAAAGAAACATTTGAAAGCAAATCACAACAGAAAATTATTATGAATGTTCTTTTGGATACTTGGTTTTAATATTGTCAAAGAAACATTTGAAAGCAAATCACAACGGAGATTGAAGGATATCAAACTTTTGATGACTTGGTTTTAATATTGTCAAAGAAACATTTGAAAGCAAATCACAACAACTTTTCTAATGTCGCACTAAACATGATACTTGGTTTTAATATTGTCAAAGAAACATTTGAAAGCAAATCACAACAGAGAAGAAAATCAGGATAAGATTTTTCAGCTTGGTTTTAATATTGTCAAAGAAACATTTGAAAGCAAATCACAACGATAACATTATGGACCATAAACATATTCTTCTTGGTTTTAATATTGTCAAAGAAACATTTGAAAGCAAATCACAACAACAGACACGAAAAGCAAAGGTTGTTGTTCTTGGTTTTAATATTGTCAAAGAAACATTTGAAAGCAAATCACAACCTGATAAAAGACATATTTTTAACTCTTTTACTAGGTTTTAATATTGTCAAAGAAACATTTGAAAGCAAATCACAACTCTACAGTAAAAATATTATTCGATCAACATCTTGGTTTTAATATTGTCAAAGAAACATTTGAAAGCAAATCACAACGGTGTTGGTGCGATTTTAGACTCCGTTAATCTTGGTTTTAATATTGTCAAAGAAACATTTGAAAGCAAATCACAACAATGAAACACCAAGATTCCAATAGTTTAGACTTGGTTTTAATATTGTCAAAGAAACATTTGAAAGCAAATCACAACAGGACAGCTCTGCATTAGTGTCTTCAGCTACTTGGTTTTAATATTGTCAAAGAAACATTTGAAAGCAAATCACAACCCCTCGAAAGTGATATGACGGGATTTCATTCTTGGTTTTAATATTGTCAAAGAAACATTTGAAAGCAAATCACAACTTGCTAGGACTGGTTTATTATTTCTATACCTTGGTTTTAATATTGTCAAAGAAACATTTGAAAGCAAATCACAACAAATATACTCATATTTGCAACCGATGGACGCTTGGTTTTAATATTGTCAAAGAAACATTTGAAAGCAAATCACAACAGATAGATAAGCTGCAGAAGAATCTTAATGCTTGGTTTTAATATTGTCAAAGAAACATTTGAAAGCAATTCACAACACATTATGAAAGATATGATTTGTTGTATCCCTTGGTTTTAATATTGTCAAAGAAACATTTGAAAGCTATTTTTTGAGTCTCCTTCTTAAAGGAGACCCAATTTATTACTTAATCAAACCATAGAATACTTCTTAGATAACGAAAAATCTTTTTAATATAATTTTCAACCTTTCGGACTGTAATTTTATATTTACCAGCAATATCTTTATTAGACATTCCGTTAAGTCTATCATCAAATATTATTTTATAAAACTGATTCTTTTTCTCTAGGACACGAAGGCATAAGTCGATGAATTCTTTGGATTTGTATTTTAAGTTTTCGTCGAAGGGATCATTAAATTTTACAATGTAATCAGAATTTAATTTAGCGCGAGGAATAACTAATTCCTCTTCTTCTATGCCTTCATTATCAGGAAAGCGAACAATTTTCTTTTGTTTCCTTACGGCACGAGATAATTTCCATTTGATTAACAGAAATACATATTGTTTTAAGTAACGCTGATTCATGCGAAGGGTTTTATTGTTAAGCGTTAACAGAAAGAGAGCTGTGGAGAAAGCATCTCCAATTACTTCAACGTTTTCCAAAAGGAATGTTTTGGCTTCACTTACATAATCCTCAGGATCAAGACATTCAGGACGGTAAAGTTCAGGTACTGAAAACAATTGGCTTGCGGCAAAATTAAGCCACTGCTTATTGTTTTGATAATTCGAAATGAATTCAATCAGAATTTTATTAGGACCGTTACTGTTATTACCAGTATTGTGAGAAGAGTTTTTGCCCATTTCAACCTCCATAATTTAGTTATAGGAATTGTATTAATCAGAATATTTTAATTATGATCTTGAAATGGTAAAAATTGTTTTTCCAGAGTACCTTTAATTTTATTATTTAATATGAGCATCAGGAGGTTGTAGAGCTTCTGACGCTCTTAGATTGAGTTTTTGCGAGGGGAAACATAGTGAATTGTTTAATTAAAAAAATCGGTATAACTACCATGCACTTTTGTTCGAATTTGGAGCGTTTTGATGACTTTGGCTATTTAGATAGGTAGTTGTACCAGGTTTTAGGGGCATTATAGGAACTGATTTGGTGAAAAAGGGGTATAAGTGTTAGAGGCTGTGGAGGATATGACAGGCATGGGAAGGCATTCCCTTTGATAAGGGAAAATATAAATAGTATTTTAATGTAACTTAAAAAAGAATTTTATAAAGGTTTATATGAAAAGAGCTATAACTCAGTTCCCGGTAATTGAAGAGATTAAAAAAAGATGGAGCCCGCGCGCTTTTGATATATCAAAGAGCATTACTAAAGATGATATGAATACTTTGCTCGAAGCCGCTTCATGGGCTCCAAGCGCTATGAATGAACAACCATGGATATATATCGTAGCATTGAAAGAGGATACTCAAAAGTTCAACGCGATAGCAAGTTGTCTAATGGAGGCAAATGCTATCTGGGCCAAGAATGCTTCAGCTTTAGTTGTAAGCTTTGCCAAATTAACTTATACCGCTACGGGTAAGTCAAATTCAGCGGCTCTGCATGATACAGGCATGGCAAACCAGAATATGCTTCTGCAGGCAGCTTCAATGGATATTTATACTCATGTAATGGGCGGATTCGATAAGGAGAAAACGAAAGAGGTTTTCAAAACTGATCCTGACCTGCAACCGGTTGTAATTATCGCCCTGGGATTTCTGGGCAACCCGGATGATCTTCCTGAAGCTCTTAAAGTTAGGGAGCTTGCTGCCAGATCAAGGAAGAATATCTCGGAGATAGTTTTACCGGAATAACCGATGAATAAATATTCCGGCTTTACCTATTCCCTGCTCTTCTTTATTTTATTTCAATTAGTGCTGTTTCCCCAAACAGCTCTTCGAAAGGGAGTTAAATTCAGTATGGATTTGGAGAATTTCCTTTCAAATAAAAGCGGGAGCTTTAAGGATGAACCAGGTTTTGAGGCGGGATTGTTTACGGGAATTGAATTGTACAATGGTGAAAAGAATGCTTTCCTCTTGAAAATAGAACTTAATTACGCCAGATTTGTGAACTATAGGTTAAATTCGGTATATACAAATAAGTATTATAATAATGACCCAGCTTTTCCAAGAACAATTATTAATGATGAAAAGTTTGTTACCAAGTTGATTGATATAGGAGTAATTCCTGAATATTTTTTTATACTGAACGATGAAACACTGTTAAGTTTCTATTTAGGACCTTCAATTGGATTCGGCGGACAAACGTTATCAATAATTAATAAAAATACTAATGTATCCAGTTACTTCGGATACTCACCCTATGAAGATTCGACTGAGGGTTTTCCAAACTTTATGGTGAATATGAGCGCCGGGGTTAATTTATATTATAAAATATTTTTAGCCGGATTAAGGTATAAGCACTGTGCTTTGCAGGGGATCCCCTATTCAGCAATGATTGATAATTTGAGTTTATCAGCGGGACTGGCTTTCTAAGGTTGCGGGGTGTCAAGTTTATTTCGAAAATTATACTGATATTTATTAGTAAAATAAAGGTATAATTCCCAAATGAAACCAAACAGAATTTACTTCATCAATTCAATTCTACTTATCATAACCGCTTTCACATTTATTATTTACGCACACGATGACGGACAAAAAGGGAGAACTAAAAAAACAGATTATAACCAGGGATGCACCTGTCACGGCGATAATCCTGATCCATCAGTTAGTGTTGTTATTTCAGGCCCGGATACTTTAAAGGCGGATATGGAGGCAACTTATACTGTTAAAATTTCAGGAGGGCCGCTTAAAGCTGCAGGGACTGATATTGCTGTTTCAAAGGGGAAATTGTCTCCGAATGATAAGGATCTTAAATTAATGTCGGGGGAACTTACTCATACAGAACCTAAAAAGCCGCAGGGTGATTTCGTGATGTTTATTTTTACTTATAAGGCACCGCTTACTGCTGGCACTGAGACTATTTATGCAAACGGAAACAGTGTTAACGGGAATGATAAGAAAACCGGGGATAAGTGGAATTTTGCTAAGGATAAGAAGGTGGTAATAGTGAAGAGTAAGGAGTAAGGAGTAAGGAGTAAGGAGTAAGGAGTAAGGAGTAAGGAAAAATAAGGAGAGGATTCTTCAATCGCAAGGCTGTGGACGTTGAGAGGACTGAGATTCTTCGCTGCGCTCAGAATGACATATAAAGGAAGAATGACACAAAAGGAAGGATGACAATTGAGATAGCAGTATAGGTGTTTTATTTATTTATTAGATTAAAATTTGATATGTTTAGGGGAATTAATTACAGAGTGTATGCTTACAGCCGAAAATCTAGTAAAGGAATATAAAGACCTCAGAGCAGTGGACAATGTGTCGTTTAATGTCCTGCCGGGGAGAATATTCGGTCTACTTGGTCCAAACGGAGCCGGGAAAACTACCACAATCCGAACAATTCTTAATATTATAAGACCCACATCCGGAAGAGTATTATTCGATGGGGAACCTATAAATGAGAACTTTTTTAATATAATAGGTTACCTGCCCGAAGAACGTGGGCTTTATAAAAAGAGCAAGGTTATTGATGTTATTCTCTATTTTGCCGAGCTTAAGAATATGCAGAAGAAAGATGCTCTGCATGAAGCTGATAAGTGGCTGAAAAAACTTGAGCTAAAGGATTACCGGCATAAAAAGATTGAGGAGCTTTCCAAAGGAAACCAGCAGAAGGTTCAGTTTATTACTTCTATTATACATAATCCCAAATTACTTGTGTTTGATGAACCGTTCAGCGGATTTGATCCTATAAATCAACAGATCATCAGGGAAATAATAACTTCGTTTGCAGCAGACGGTAAGACGATTATATTATGCACGCACCAGATGGATACAGCAGAGAAACTGTGCGCGGATATTTTCCTTATAAATAAAGGGAAAGAAGTATGCAGCGGAAGTTTAAGTTCGATTAAAAAGATGTCAGGAACGAATACGGTAAAAATAATGTTTGAAGGAGATGGAAGTTTTATCAGTTCCCTCCCCTATGTATCGAAGACAGAAAAAACAAATTCACATCTGGAGGTTACTTTGCATGAGGGGATGCTGCCGAAGGATTTTCTGAAAGAGATAATGCCGCTTATAAGTATTACGCACTTTTCAGTTGTGGAACCGACACTGGATAAAATCTTTATTGACTCAATCCGGGGGAACCAATGAAGAAAATCCTGACAATAGCCCGATGGGAATATATTGAGAAGGTAAGAACAAAGACTTTTATAATTTCAATGTTTGTTACTCCTGCAATTATACTCCTCTTTTCACTTGCCCCGACGTGGTTTTCAAGAAACGCGGAGGAATCAACCAGGGCTTACGGAATAATAGACAGTTCGGGTATATTTTTCAGACCGCTGAAGAGCGATCTTGAAGAAGTAATGATGAAAAACGGTCAGCCGAAATTTGTTATAATAAATCTTTACAATAAAGATGAAAATTTCATCATGGTAAAGAAAACTGCCGATGCAGATGTATTAAGGAATAAACTTGAGGGGTATATTCTTATACTGAACGGGGGTACCGATAAGACGAGAGTGGAATTCCGGAGCCGTGGTTCAGGGAGCTTTGATGATATAAGCAAGATTGAGGAAATCTTTAATAAGGTGAAGAATAAATTCCTGCTTCAGAACGCGGGTGTAGATTCATCTGTTATAAGTGCGTCGATGAGATATGTAACTGTAAATCCTATTAAGATTGAAAAGAACGGGAAAGAAAGCAAAGCAGATTTCATTACACTGTTCTTTACGTCGTTTATTTTTATAATGCTGTTAATGATGATGATTTTGTCCACCGGGAATATGCTTGTAAGGAGTCTTCTGGAGGAGAAATCAAACCGGCTGATAGAGATACTGGTTTCGAGCTGTACACAGAAGGAGCTTCTTGCCGGGAAGGTGATGGCATTAAGCGGTCTTGGGTTTACACAGATATTTATATGGACCATGCTCGGGCTAGTTTCAACGGGAGCGGCGTTGGTGCCGATGAACGTGTTTGACAATATTATGCCGATGATGTTCTACTTTATATTAGGGTATGTATTTTATGTTTCCATATTTGTGGGGATAGGGTCAGTCTGTTCAACCGAGCAGGAAGCGCAGCAGATTACAAGTTATATAAGCATAATATTAACCATGCCTGTTATTTTTTCACTTACAGCGATTGAGTACCCGGGTTCTCTGTTAGTAAGAATTTTATCGTACATTCCTTTCACGACTGCTTCAATTATGATACTAAGGCTGAAGATTGAAACAATTACTATGTGGGAATATTTTACTACTGTGGGTATAATGATTGTGTCCATTTATGTAACGATTATTTCTTCGGCAAAGTTGTTTAAGATAGGGATTCTTTCTTACGGGAAAAGGCCTTCGGTGAAGGAGCTGGTTCGGTGGATAAGGGAGAAGTGAGTAAGGAGTAAGGAGTAAGGAGTAAGGAGTAAGGAGTAAGGAGTAAGGAAAAATAAAGAGATTATTCTTCGATCACAAGTCTGTGGGCGTTGTGAGGCGTGAGATTCTTCGCTACGCTCAGAATGACAGAAGAGAAATTTGGATGACTGAAGGGAGTGCTCAGAATGACAGGAAAGAGGAAATGACAAAAATAGACAGTTTTAATATATGATAATACAATCTGCGGTTGCTGCTGCTGTTCCAATGTTAATTTATCTCATGCTTATCTGGAAATTTGATATGTATGACAGAGAACCGGTTTTACTGGTCGTGAGGAATTTTCTTTGGGGCGCTTTGGGAGCAATATTCTTTTCGCTGATTGGCAGTTATATACTTTCATTTTTAGTCTCGGTGTTTGTTGATGACAAACTGACGCTTCAGCACATTGAAACAATTGCAATTGCTCCTTTTGTTGAGGAGACTACAAAGGGTCTTTTCATACTACTAACCATCTCAAGCAGAAAATTTGATAACATGACTGACGGAATTGTATACGGCGGGGCGATAGGATTAGGATTCGGCATGACTGAGAACTTCATTTATTTTATAACCTACCAAAGCGCCGCAGCTTCATGGATATCGATGGTAGTAGTAAGAACTTTATTCTCAGGGACAATGCACTGCGTAGCAACAGCCACATTCGGAGCTTTCCTTGGATATGCTAAATTCAAAAATATCTTTTACAAGATGACATTCCCCTTCCTGGGGCTCGGGGCGGCGATGTTCATACACTTCATGTGGAATTACTCAATAACGTTTGAGAATACTGAGCTGCTCGGGTTTATTTTCATGACAGTTACTATTTTAATTTTTATTATTGTATTTTCTATATCCCTGCAGAACGAACGGAAAATAATTTACAGGGAACTGCTTGAAGAAGCAGAAAACGGAATAATTCCGATGTCGCATGTTGCGATACTAAATTCACCCGTAAGAAATAAATTCGGATGGATTGATGAAAAGGTGAGAAAAACATATATTCAGTCAGCAACAACTTTGGCTTTTCGGAAAATGCAGTTGAGAAATACAAAAGGGTCAAACAGGACTTATTATGAGAATGACGTCCTTCAGTACAGAAATTACATACAGTCATTACTGGCAGAGCCTGAATGAATAAAATAAATTCTTCGGTATATTTATTTCCAATGAGCGCATCATTTAACAGCTGGAATGTTCCGCTGTTTGAAGGAATGGATCTGATACATTCATCTATGCTTTATTCTACGTTATATGAAAATTCAAGCGAGATATTAGAGGCATTTAATTCCAAGATAAATTGTGTCTATGTTTTTGATGAAAAAGACAAGGAGCTTATACCTGAAAAGTTCAAAACAGAGGGAACAAATCTGTTTTTAGGAGACACTGAAAATAAGATTGATATTCTGCAGGGTCTTTCAGAGAAATATTTTAACAAGTACCATAATAATCTTATCATATTTTCAGATGCGATCTGCATTACGTCAAATGATATTAACCAGGCAATGAATCTGCTATCGATTGAAGATGAGGCAGTAGTTATCGGCAAAACCAGCACAGGTTCTGTGGCATTTCTAGGTTTCAATACATACAACAGTGACTTTTTCAGGGAGATTGACTGGAAGAATTTCACCTATGACAATTTTCTGCTTTACGCATCAAAGCATGAACATTTTCTGCATGTAATAAACAATTTCTTGGCAGTGAAAACGATTGAGGATTTTAAGACTTTGTATAAGGAATTATCGAAGAAAGAGAGTCTGGCATACTGCAGTCAGAATATGCATGAGAAATTCACTCACCTGTTTATTGAATACAAGGATCTATTAAAATGAGAACCGGTGTATACGGAGGTACTTTTGATCCTATACATATTGGTCATCTGATAACCGCTTTGGCGGTGAAAGAAATCCGGAACCTTGACAAAATTATATTTATACCGAGCTACATTGCTCCGCATAAGATTGGCAAGGAAAGGGCATCATCGCAGCACCGGATTGAAATGATAAAAAAGTCAATTGAGGGAATACCTTTTCTGGATTATTCTACTTATGAAATAGATAAAAAGGGAGTTTCATTTACAATAGACACATTGAATTACCTAAAGAAAGAATATGACGAAATTGAATTAATTATAGGTTATGATAATTTAATTGACTTCAAAACATGGAAAGACCCTGACGAGATTTTTAAATTAGTAAAAGTAGTAACACTGAACAGAAATGTTGCAAAGGAGCCGGTTGAAAAGGACCGTTTCTATTATGCAGCAGAAATAATTAATACACCAACAATTGACATAAGCGCCACGGAGATAAGAAAGAGGGTTAAGGAGAACAAACCAATAAATTTTCTTGTCACTGAAGCGGTTATGGAATATATTTATCGCTTTAATTTATATAAGGATTGAGAAATGAAAATATTAGTTACAGGCGGAGCAGGATTTATAGCTTCCCAGGTCGCAGATGCTTTTATCGAACAAGGGCATAAAGTATTTATATTGGATAACCTTTCGACCGGGTTTGAAGAAAACATTAATCCTAAGGCAGTTTTTATAAAGGCAGATATAGGAGACAAGAGTCTTTCTTCCTTATTTGACAAGGAAAAGTTTGATGTAGTTAACCATCATGCCGCACAGATGGATGTACGCCGCTCAGTTGCTGATCCTACATTTGATGCCACAACTAATATTTTAGGTACAATTAACCTTCTTCAGAACTGCGTAAGAAGCGGAGTCAAGAAATTCATGTTTGCTTCAACCGGCGGAGCCGTTTACGGAGAACAGAATTATTTTCCCGCAGATGAAAAGCATGAATGCTCTCCCCTTTCACCTTATGGTATTTCCAAACTATCTGTTGAGAAATATCTTTTCTTTTACAAAGCCCAGTACAATCTGAATTATACAATAACAAGGTATGCTAATATTTACGGTCCAAGGCAGAATCCATTTGGTGAGGCAGGAGTAATAGCGATATTTGCAACAAAACTACTTAAAGGCGAACAGCCGATTATCAATGGGCACGGCGAACAGACAAGAGATTATGTTTTTGTTGGTGATGTAGTCAAAGCAAACCTTACAGTACTGAATGACAAGGACAGCGACATATTTAATATTGGTACCGGGATTGAGACAAACGTTAATGACATCTTCAATGAGCTTAACAATATAATCGGGAAAGGACAGATTGAGAAACACGGTCCAACGGCTCCCGGAGAGCAATTGAGAAGCGTTATTACATCTGACAAAATATTTGCCAAATTTAACTGGAGACCTTCCACACCACTTAATAAAGGACTTACTGAAACGGTAAACTTCTTTAGAAATAAAATTGCCGCAAATCAGGATAAATGAAAAGCGATCTTGCTGAAAGGATATTAAGCGGAGATAAAAGAGCTCTGGCCAGAGGAATCACTGTAATAGAAAACAGTGATTCCGAAGCAGCCGAGCTCTTGAAAAAGGTATATTCGGAGACAGGGAGAGCGTACAGGATAGGAATAACGGGTCCTCCGGGCGCAGGGAAAAGCACATTAACAAATTCACTCACTAAACATTTTAGATTACTTGGCAAGAAGGTGGGGGTTATTGCGGTTGATCCAACCAGTCCTTTTACCGGGGGCGCACTTTTAGGAGACCGGGTAAGGATGTCAGAGATCGGTCAGGATGAAGGGGTGTTTATAAGGAGCATGGCAACGAGGGGAAGTCTGGGCGGGTTAAGCAAAAAAGCAATTGATGCGGCTGATATTATAGATGCAGGCGGTTATGATTATGTAATACTGGAAACAGTGGGCGTGGGACAATCAGAGCTGGATATAGCGGGAGCGGCAGATACAACGATAGTAGTATTAGTCCCTGAATCGGGTGATTCAGTACAGGCAATGAAAGCAGGGCTGATGGAGATAGCAGATTTCTTTGTAATCAATAAGAGTGACCGTCCAGGTTCGCAGCAGGCAGTGACCTCACTGAGGACAATTCTGATGATGAGAGCTCACGATATTTCATCATGGATGCCTGAGATTATAAAGACAATAGCATCGGAAAATAAGGGGACGGAAGAGACAGCGGCAGAAATTAATCGTCATAGGGAGTATCTTGAAAATTCAGGTAATCTGAAGAGGAGCCGAGACGCCAGAACGAGAAAACGCATCAAAGAAATAGTGGAAGACAGTATAAGAACCCGGCTTTGGAATGAATCAAATGAGGAATCCTTGAATTCTTTATTGGGGAAAGCAGCATTGGGTATATTGTCTCCATATCACATCGCAGACGAAATCTTAGAAAAATTCAAAAAACAGTTTTAACTTAGTGTGACCCTTTGATAAGGGGGAATTTTACAAATAACTTAAAGGAGCCTGAATGGAATTAGCAACCAGTCCGTTCTTAACTGAGTTAAATGAAAACCAGGTGATAATAAAGGACACTCTGAGGGATTTTGCGGAGAAGTATATGCGTCCTGTAATTATGAAGTATGATGAATCTCAGGAATTCCCAATGGAGATAATGAAACAATTAGGGGAAATGGGATTTTTAGGAATACTTGTTCCTGAAGAATACGGCGGAGCGGGATTAGGGTATCTGGATTTTGCTATTATTATTGAAGAACTTGCAAAGGTTGATCCATCAATCGCACTTTCGGTAGCGGCGCATAACGGATTAGGGACTAATCATATAAACCGGTTTGGAAATGAGGATCAAAAGAAAAAATACCTGCCTGATCTAACCTCTGGAAATAAAATAGCCGCCTGGGGGTTAACCGAATCATCATCAGGAAGCGATGCTGCAGGGCTTAAAACAACTGCCGAGAAAAAAGACGGATATTATATACTTAACGGCGGGAAGACGTTTTGTACACACGGCACTGTAGGAAAAACAGTTGTAGCAATGGCAATTACAGATAAGGAGAAAGGGAAAAAAGGAATTTCAGCATTCATACTTGAGAAAGGAATGGATGGCTTTATAGTGGGCAAGAAAGAAAATAAACTAGGAATGAGATGCAGCGATACAACTCAACTTACATTTGAAAACTGCAAAGTTCCTGCAGAAAATCTATTGGGAAATGAGGGTGAAGGATTTATACAGGCGATGAAAATACTTGAAGGCGGGAGGATTTCAATTGCAGCGCTGAGCATAGGACTTGCGCAGGGATGTCTTAATGCCGCGCTTAAATATTCTAACGAAAGAAAACAGTTCGGGAAAAAAATAAATGACTTTCAGGCAATCCAGTTCAAAATTGCGGACATGGAAACAAACATTGAAGCCGCCAGGCTTCTAACTTACAAGGCGGCTAATATGAAGGATAACGGAATGCCGAATACCAAAGAAGCGGCTATTGCAAAATTGTTTGCAAGCGAGACAGCTGAAAAAGCAGCAAGTGAAGCAGTGCAGATATTCGGAGGATACGGATTTATAAAAGACTATCCGGTAGAGAAGTTTTACAGGGATGTTAAGCTGCTGACAATTGGCGAAGGGACATCAGAAGTCCAGAGAATTGTAATTGCGCGTCATCTATTGAAGGACCTTCAATGAAAAATAATGGAAATGCTATTGTTGAAAATGAGACTTTCCTTAAAAAAGAAGATTTATATAAAGAGCTGCTTAGAAAACTGAAGGCGGAAAAAGATAAAATAAAACTAGGGGGCGGTACAAAGGCAGTTGAGAAGCATAAAGCCAAGGGGAAACTGACAGCGCGTGAAAGGATTACGAAACTTGTTGACAATCCAAAAGATTTTGTAGAGCTTAATACATTTGCTGCATGGGGGATGTATGAAGAATACGGCGGGGCTGCATCAGCGGGGACGGTATTTGGAATAGGGAAAATTCATGGCAGACAGTTTGTTGTACTTGCAAATGATGCAACGGTAAAAGCAGGCGCATGGTTTCCAATAACTGCCAAAAAGAATTTAAGGGCTCAGGAGATAGCAATTGAGAACAGACTGCCAATTATATATTTAGTTGACAGCGCGGGAGTATTTCTACCGCTTCAGGAGGATATATTTCCAGATAAAGAACACTTCGGCAGAATATTCCGGAACAATGCTGTAATGAGCGCGATGGGCATAGTACAGATAGCTGCTATAATGGGGCCGTGCGTTGCAGGCGGGGCATATTTACCGATGATGAGTGATGAGTCGCTGATAGTTGACGGTGAAGGTTCAGTATTCCTTGCGGGGGCGCATCTGGTTAAAGCGGCAATAGGCGAGGTAACGGATAATGAAACACTTGGGGGAGCAAGAGTGCAGTCAAATGTTTCCGGTGTAACAGATTATATTGTAAAGAACGATGAAGAGTGCATACTGCAGATAAGAAATATAGTAGAGAAGATTGGCGAAAACGGAAAAGCCGGGTTTAACAGATCAAAGAGCAAACCTCCCCTGTTCCCTACCAAAGAAATATACGGCATACTTCCGGATGATCCATCAAAGCAGTATGATATGCATGAGGTAATTGCAAGAATAATTGACGATTCGGAGCTTGATGAATATAAGGCCGGGTATGGGAAAACCATTATTACGGGTTATGCAAGAATAGACGGATGGGCTGTGGGAATAGTTGCAAACCAGAGGAAAGTTGTTAAAACTGAAACGGGTGAAATGCAGTTCGGAGGAGTAATTTATTCCGACAGTGCGGATAAAGCAGCTCGGTTTATAATGAACTGCAACCAGAAAAAAATACCGCTGGTATTTATTCAGGATGTAACGGGATTTATGGTAGGCACGCGAGCAGAGCATGGCGGAATAATAAAGGACGGCGCAAAGATGGTTAATGCAGTTGCTAATTCTGTTGTTCCAAAGATTACTTTAATAGTAGGCAATAGTTTTGGCGCAGGCAACTATGCGATGTGCGGGAAAGCTTATGATCCGAGATTCATATTTGCATATCCGAATGCGAGGATAGCGGTAATGGGAGGAGCGCAGGCAAGCAGTGTACTGCTGGATATAAAATTAAAGCAGGCAGAAAACCAGGGACAGCATTTCAGTGAACAGGAGAAAAAGAAACTGCTTGATGAAATTATGAATTCCTACGAAGAGCAGAGCAATCCTCTTTATGCAGCAGCAAGGTTATGGATAGATGAAATAATTGATCCTTTGTTAACGCGAGAATATATTTCACTTGCTCTTGAATCAGCCAATAATAATCCTCATATTTCAGAGTTCAAAACGGGAGTTATTCAGACATAAAATATTCGAGAGATGTGAGATTTATTTTTCTCATTATATTATTTCCATTCCTGGCCAGACCGCAGGCGCCGCATATATTCTATGCGATGGACAGCATTACAAAGCAGATAGCATACAGACAATATTATACTGAAAATGATTTATTTGCTGTTGATTCAATGTATGTGCATGCAAGGGATCTTAACAAGGGGAACCTTCCTGAGACATTTCTTTCAATATGTTTTGCAGTGATACCCTACAATAAAGTTCCGATCAAAGTTCCTATTATACATACTATATTAGTTTTCCCTTTAATTTCTTCAGCCGATTCAATATTCAAATTGAAGAACAAACGACTCCCCTCCCATCTATTTTTTGATACACCCAAGGAAGGAGATAATGATAAGAACGCGCATTTTTTTGGGAGTGCATTCATTTCATATTCATCTAATATCTTTGATTTGGGGGATGTAATTGGTTATTTTGTGGAAGTGTTTGAAGAATCCTTTGAGGTTCAGAATCAGGTTGACCCAAGAGATATGGAGGCAAACTCTCTGGGGCAGATATTCGGCAGAGTAATAAAGACACATAAAAATGTGATGCCTTCGCAAGTGATGATTTTAAAAACATTATATCATATCCGAATGAATTTATGAATTCAATATTTATTCTTGATGACGAAAAAGAGATTTGTGAAAGTATAAAAATGATACTTGAATACGAGGGCTACGGAGTTGATTATTCAACTTCAGCTCCTGAGGGGATTGATTTACTTTCCAAAGGTCATTATTCCGCTTTGCTTCTTGATATAAACATGCCTGTTATGAATGGGTTTGAAGTTATCAAAAAAGTAAAAGATATAAACCCGTCTCTGGCAGTAATTATTATATCGGCGCACGGAAGCGTTGAAAATGCAATAAAAGCCACAAGGTTAGGCGCATTTGATTTTATAGAGAAGCCAGTTGACCGCGATAAGCTTTTAATTTCAGTGAGGAATGCTGTTGACCAGACAAATCTCATTGTAGAAAATAAAGAGATAAGGCAAGTGCTTTCAGGGAGCGAAACGATACTGGGAACAAGCAAAGCAATCCGGAATATACTTGAGATGATTGATAAGGTTGCCCCTCTTGATACTCGTGTTTTGATAACGGGAGAGAATGGAACCGGCAAGGAACTAGTGGCAAAAGCTGTACATAACAGAAGTTCAAGAAAGGACAAACCATTTGTGGAAGTAAACTGTGCGGCAATACCTAATGAACTGATTGAGTCTGAATTATTCGGGCATGAGAAAGGATCATTTACGGGGGCCATACAGCAAAGGATAGGCCGATTTGAAATGGCAAATAAGGGAACGCTTTTTCTTGATGAGATAGGAGACATGAGTCTGCAGGCACAGGCAAAAGTTTTAAGGGCGATAGAGGACGGCAGGATTGAACGAGTAGGCGGCGGTAAAAAGATAGACGTTGATGTGAGGATTGTTTCTGCTACAAATAAGAATCTGATGGAAGAGATTGAAAAAGGGACTTTTCGGGAAGATCTTTACCATCGATTAAATGTAATTCCTATACAAATTCCCCCGCTCCGTGAAAGGGTAGATGATATACCAGTAATGGTAAACAGTTTTATTGCAGAAATAACTGCAAAGCACAAAAAGCCAATGATTAAGCTGAATGATGATGCAATGAAATTCCTTCAAACGATGGAATGGAGCGGCAATGTGAGAGAGTTAAAGAATTCGATAGAGAGGATAATCATAATTGTGGATAAGAAGGAGATATCAAAAAAAGATATTGAGTTTTTATTTTCATCCGGGCAGGGGCACATGAGCGACATAATCAATCTCAGCAATTCATTCCAGGAATTCAAGGAGAAGGCAGAGAAAGCATTTATACTAAAGCAGCTTGAGCTGAACAACTGGAATGTGACGAAGACGGCTGAAATCCTTGACATTCAAAGGAGTCATTTGTATAATAAAATTAAAAAATACGGAATAGACAAGGCGGAATAGATAAAATGGCAGAAACAATATTTTCTAAAATAATCAGGAAGGAAATTCCTGCGGCTATAGTGTATGAATCAGACACAGTTCTGGCATTCAAAGACATAAATCCTCAGGCACCTGTACACATCCTAATAATTCCCAAAGAACCAATTGCATATACTACAGAGTTAGACGGGAAAAAGCATGCAGCATTGCTTTGTGAATTATTTGATGCGGCTAATAAGCTGGCCAAGGAGAATAACATTGATAAAAGCGGATTCCGTCTGGTGATTAACTGCGGTGACGACGGCGGACAGGAAGTACCGCATCTGCATATGCATTTATTGGGCGGAAGGCACATGAAATGGCCTCCGGGATGAGGAGAGTAAGGAGTAAGGTGTAAGGAGTAAGGTGTAAGGAGTAAGGAGTAAGGAGTAAGGAGTAAGGAGTAAGGAGTAAGGAGTAAGGAGTAAGGAAAAATAAGGAATAGATGCTTTAATTATGAAAATAAAAACTGCAGTTATAGACTTATATAATAATGAACCTAATTCAGCGATAAAGTGCATTAAGGATATTATTTCAGATGAAGGGTTGGTACCTGAAGTTTTCGATGCAAGGTTCAGAAACGAAATACCGGGGAGTGAATATGACATTTTTATTTCAACAGGAGGACCCGGAGATCCATTTGACGGTGAGGGATCAGAATGGGAAAAAAAATATTTTAGTCTATTGGATTTTATAAACAGCAACAATGCTAAAGCGGGCAGAAAGAAATACTTTTTCTTTATATGTCATTCATTTCAAATCATGGCAAGATATTATCAATTTGCGGATGTAACCAGAAGAAAGGATAAATCATTTGGGGTTATTCCATTTGCGAAAACCAATTTGGGTAAGAATGATATTTTACTTAAGGATTTGCCCGATCCATTTTATGCACGGGATTCAAGATCCTACCAGGTAATTAACCCGAACAATAAGGTACTCGATGAGCTTGGGGCGGTAATAATTACAACCGAGCTTACAGAGGGTTCAGAGAAAGAAAATATTATCGCTAAATTTCCACCAGCGATAATGGGTGTAAGAATTTCAAATGAAATTGCTGGGACGCAGTTTCATCCTGAGGCAGACGCAGACAGCATGATTTTACAGCTTAGCCAGCCGGAAAGGAAGCAGTATATAATTCAGAAGTACGGTGAAAAAGGATATACTGAAATGGTGGAAAATCTAAAAAATCCTAATGCAATTGAACTAACCAGGCGGACGGTACTCCCCTCTTTTCTAAAATATGCGATAAAGGAGTTAGCATAAATCAGTAATGATATTTTAGGCGCTTAATAATTAAGCTGGTTTATCAGCTTCAATTTTAGCGAGGATTTTGAGAATAAGGTCATTCTGATTTTCGAGGTGCATAAGAATAACCTCAACCTCTTTCTCAGCGCGGACATTTACTTCAAAGTCAGCCTCAGCTCTAGTTTCAGCATGGCGTCCCTGCAAATTCTGACCTATCATAATCAAAGGCATCAAGAAAATCTGGATCATATTGGAAATGAATAACCATAGGACAAAAGCGGGATAAGGATCAAATCTCAACTTAAAAGGAGCTAGTGTATTATATCCCAACCACACTATTGTCCAAATAAAGATAATAAGGAAAAAGCCCATGGTGCCGACATGATCAGTAACCTTGACGGCAAACTTTTCGAGAGCGGACAAACTTTCATTATGGTTTTTGTTGACATTGCGAACCGGCTTACGGAGTTTCTTTAATTCTTCAGTTGCTGATTTTAATTCTTTAACATCCATTTTATATTCCTTTAATGAGACTCAAATCACAGAACAAATTAATTCTCAAAAATTATATAAACAAGAAGAATTTTAATTTAGGGATTTGTATATACAGGAATTTGGATTTAGGAATTAATTTTCATCCCATAATTCCCGGAAGATTGTTATATTTAAGTCTTAATCATTAATAATAATGATCTTTAATTGCATATAACAGAATAATTTATGATAAGATTCAATTTTCACATCAGCCGTCATACCCGAATAAAATATGATATTGAGGAATTCCTTTTTTCAAATGAAGGGAAGGTTATAATAGCTAACTCAAACCAGGCTCGTAATTTATCAGAGAAAATTAATGTAATAAGAAGAGCCGAAGGAAAGTCGAACCAGCAGGTTACACCAGGGCAGATAAACGGACTAGGTTTATTACATGAGATATTTCATTTCATGATACGCTACTATGAAGAAAAAGAGAATCCAGGTGTTTTTAACCGCGGGATAACGTATTTGAAGACAAAGTTCGGAGAAAACCTTGATAAGGTTCTGATAGAGTTTGTAAATGAATTTCCGACACTTGATGTATATAAAAATAAAATTACTGCAGAAGATTATCTCATAGGCACAACGGGCACAAAGACAAACAAGGAAATTATTCTTGAAGAAATAATACTTTTGTCAATTGAGAATATCAATCCTGCAACAATCCAGTTAAAAGAACTTTATGATGACAGTTCACTGGCAAAAAAGACAGATTATAAAAACCTGATAACAGAAACAGAGAAGTTTTTTGAAAAGGAAAAGCCAATATTATCTCTTCCTTTAATTACATTTTTACGGACACCGATATTATCATCACCCGACAGCATACTGGGTCAGTTCGATTATATATTAAAGCAATGGGGAGTTTATGTATTTGATAAATTCGGCAAACGGTTACTTAGCGGAAAGGATCTGATATTTGAAGATTCAAAACTATTTCTGCACTTTGACGGCGGAGAGAAGGGGTCACCCCCTGTACCGACTTATGAATTCGACTGGGAATATTTTGAGAAGCTTAAAGCTAAACTTGCAGCCGGCTTAAAACTAACCGAAGAAGAATCACGATTCTATAATGCCGAGACAGAACAGTTTACAGCAGATATAGACTGGATGCCTAAAGTTGTGATGATAGCAAAGAATGTTTATGTGTGGCTATTTCAGTTATCGAAAAAATACTCTCGATCTATTACGAGACTTGACCAGATACCAGATGAGGAGCTGAACACACTTGCAAGGTGGCATTTTAATTCACTGTGGCTTATTGGGATATGGGAAAGAAGCAGTGCTTCAAAGAAGATTAAAATCTTTACCGGCAACCCTGAAGCTGCTGCATCTGCATATTCACTTTATGATTATGTAATAGCATCAGAACTTGGTGGTGAAGATGCATTTCTAAATCTTAAACACAGAGCATGGGAAAGAGGAATAAGATTAGCGAGCGACATGGTTCCAAACCACACAGGAATTTATTCCAAGTGGGTAGTTGAGAAACCCGATTATTTTATACAGACGAGCCAGCCGCCATATCCATCATATCAGTTTAACGGACCGAATCTTTCAGAGGATGAGAGAGTGCATGTAAGAATTGAAGATAAATATTATTCACGTTCAGATGCGGCTGTAGTTTTCCAGCGTGTTGACACATGGAGCGGCGATGTAAGATATATCTACCATGGAAATGACGGAACCAATATGCCATGGAATGATACAGCTCAGCTTAACCTGCTTAATCCTGAAGTCAGGGAATCATTGATACAAACTATTATGCATGTTGCACGGAAAACGCCGATAATAAGATTTGATGCAGCAATGACGTTAGCGAAGAAACATTTCCAGCGGCTTTGGTTTCCCGAACCGGGGCTTGGAGGCGCGGTTCCTTCCAGATCAGATTATGCACTTACACGTGCAGAATTAGACAAAGCGATGCCTATTGAGTTTTGGCGTGAAGTAGTTGACCGCATAAATGCTGAGATGCCTAATACACTACTATTAGCAGAGGCGTTCTGGCTGATGGAAGGATATTTTGTGCGCACGCTTGGTATGCACCGTGTTTACAACAGCGCATTTATGCATATGCTTATGAAAGAGGAAAATGAGAAGTATAAGCTACTTATTAAAAACACGCTGGAGTTTAATCCTGAAATACTGAAGAGGTATGTGAACTTCATGAGCAATCCTGATGAGGAGACTGCTGTTAACCAATTTGGTAAAGGAGACAAGTTTTTCGGAGTTACAGTATTGATGTGCACGCTGCCCGGTTTACCAATGTTTGCACACGGGCAAATTGAAGGATACTCAGAGAAGTACGGAATGGAATACAAGCGGTCATATTATGATGAATTTATAGATGACAACCTTGTGTGGCGTCATGAAAGAGAAATTTTCCCGCTCTCACAGAAAAGATATATTTTCAGTCAGGTCTATAATTTTGAGCTATATGACCTGATTGATGATTACGGCAATATAAATGATAATGTATTTGCATATTCGAATAATGTTGACGGAGAAAAATCGCTTGTTATTTACAACAACTCATATATTGCATGCAAGGGAACAATTAATTATTCCGCAAATAAAGTCAACTCATCAGGCGGACTTTCAAACAGAAAATTAGGCGATGCTTTAGGAGTACGGGGAGAATCTAATTTTTATTATATATACCGAGATTATGGCACAAACCTGGAATACATCAGATCGGGACATGATGTTTTTGATTCAGGATTATACGCGATACTTGGCGGATATCAATATAACGCATTCCTGGAATTTAGGGAAGTATATGATCATACAGGAGCTTATTACAAATTATGTAATTTCCTTAACGGACGTGGAGTACCTTCAATAGAAAACGCGAAGAATGAGCTGCATCTGACAGAAGTACATGCATCATTGCGGAAACTTCTTTCGCCTTATAATCTTGACATGTTTGAAGCACTTATGACAACAGATAAGTTAAGCAATAAAGAAATCAAACAAGTGTATTCTGATATGGCCGGGGATGTTAATTATTTTGTAAATGAACTAAACAATATTAAAAATATTCCTCTGGATAATCAGGAGGTAATTAATAGTGTTGAAGAAGATGTAAAGGACATTCGTCTTTTCCTTAATACTCTTAATGAGACTAATAAATCCAAGAAAAAGGCTGTATGGCTTAATGATGCAATATCTCTGATCACGATTATGGGAGAGAATGGAAAGAGAGTTAACAGAACTATGCTGCTGCCTTTAATAATTCTGAGAAATACTGCATTGCATAATAACATTGATGATCTGCCGGGCACAGGAAGTTTCTTCAAACGGATAATGATGGACAGGATTTTGCAGGAAGTTCTTGAAAACAAAGGGGTTCAAAAAGCTGAAATGAGTAACAAATTATTGCTTGCAGAAGCACTTTTGAAGATTAATAAAGAAGGATATAAAACTCCGGCTGCATTACTGAAAGATGCTGCGTCAAACAAGGAAACTGTTGATTATATAGGTCTTCATGAATACCAGGGAACAAGATATTTCAATAAAGAAAACTTTGATTCCTATATGGATTGGCAGTTTACATTTTCAGCAATAACAGCTGTAAATCCTGCACACGATATTGTATCTAATTCCAGGGTCAAAAAGCCGGCCGAGAAAAGTATAGAGGATAAGTTAAAGTCATTATACGAATTTTACACGAAGATTAAGACTAAAAGCACGGAAGCAGAATATAAGTTTGATGAATTAATATTATCTTTTGAAGAAAAACGACCTAAGACTGTTCCAGCGAAGAAAGCTGTCATTAAAAAGAGTCCTAAGGTTGTGAAAGAAGAAATTAAAAAGAAAACTACCTCCGTAAAGGGTCCGGTAAAAAAGGCATCAGTTATTAAAAAGAAGAGTGATATAAAGAAAGGTACTACTGCTAAGGTTAAAGCTGCAGTAAGTCAAGCCAATAAGAAAAAGAAAAAATAATTTAACTTATTGGGGCTCGTCATATTTTATTGTATCCGAACTAATTACATTAAAAGCGTGTTATAGCCAATAACGTTTTTTTGTTCCAGAACAAAGGAGAACAATAGTTATGAGTAAACTGATTCTTTTAATGCTGATGATAATTCCATTAAAAGCATTTGCCCAATTAGAACTTAAAGAAGCATTCCCCAATCTTACATTTACAAATCCTTTAGACTTTGAATATGCCGATGACGGGAGCGGACGAGTATTTATAGTAGAACAAGCAGGTATAATAAAAGTTTTTCAGAATGATTCAAGCGTGACAACTTCGAAGATATTTCTTGATATTTCAGCTCGAGTAATAAGCGGAGGTGAATTAGGATTACTAGGTCTTGCATTTCATCCTGATTACCGGCACAACGGATATTTTTATATTAACTACACATATACATTTTCGGCACCTGGAATCATAACACGGATCTCCCGATTTAAGGTCAGCAGTACAAATCCCGATTCAGCGGACATTAATAGCGAACAGGTACTAATAGAACAAGTTCAGCCGTTCAATAATCATAAAGGCGGAAGGACAACATTTGGACCAGACGGTTATTTATATATTGGATTAGGCGATGGAGGATCTGAAGGAGATCCAGATAATAACGGACAGAACAAATCAACACTTCTAGGCAAGATACTAAGAATAAATGTTGATTCAACCGAAGGAAATTTGAATTATTCCATACCTTCAACAAATCCATTCAAAGGAAATACACTAGGGTGGAGTGAAGAGATATACGCATACGGATTAAGAAATCCGTGGAGGTTCTCATTTGATTCAGTTACAGGGTGGTTATGGTGCGGGGATGTAGGACAGGATACCTGGGAGGAGATAGATATTGTGCAGAATGGCCGTAATTACGGATGGCGATGTTATGAGGGGTTTCATCCATATAATCTGACGGGATGCAATGACAGCAATTATGTTAACCCAATCTGGAATTATGATCACACTGGAGGTAACTGTGCAATAATGGGAGGATTTGTTTACAGGGGAAAGAGCATGCCTCAACTCTACGGAAAATATATTTATGCTGATTACTGTTCCAATAATATATGGTCAATTCAGTACGACAGCACCGCGAGTCCAGTGAATAATTTATTATTAACATTTACCGGCGGGAATGTAACTGCTTTTGGAGTTGACCAGAACCAGGAACTTTATGTATGTTCATTTGACGGCAAGATCTATAAATTCAGTTCAACTACAAATGGAATAAATACATCCGGCATTAAATTAAATGATTATTACCTCACACAGAATTATCCGAATCCATTTAATCCGTCAACTATAATCAGTTATAATATTCCTGAAGAGAGTAGAGTAAAAATTGAGATCATTGGTGTTCCCGGGAATATTATTAAAGAATTAGTTAACGAGTTAAAACCGAAGGGCACGAATAATATTATATGGAATGGAACCGGATTGGCTTCCGGTGTGTATTATGTCCGTATGACAGCTTTCTCAATAAGTTCCGGAAGAACATTTGAGAAGATAATAAAATCGGTATACCTAAAATAAACTGCATCCATTTCAGAAGGACAGCATCTAATCTGCAAGAACCAGGGCTGATACACAGTTTGCACCTGGAGATAAAATTAGAGTAAATTTGCATATAAATTATTAAGGACAAACAAATGAAGACAGAAGTTGTGAAAATAGATGGAATGTCATGCGGACATTGTGTAATGGCAGTAAGAAAAGAATTAACCAGGCTAGATAATGTAAAGGTGGAAGATGTTCAAATTGGGAGCGCAAAAGTCGAATTTGATGAAGATAAAACCACTTTATCAGCAATTGTGAGTGCAATTGAGGAAGCCGGATATAAAGTAGTGAACTAATCCAAGATGGAAAAAATGGAAACATTGTCACTTCCTGTTGAAGGAATGACATGTGCAAGCTGCGTTTTAAGGGTTGAAAAAACCCTTAATAAAATTGAAGGTGTACAGGATGTAAATGTAAACCTTGCAACAGAAAAAGTAACCTTTAAACTTGATCCTTCTAAAGCAAGCCTTGGTCTGATTTCGCATGCTGTAGAAGATGCGGGTTATAAATTGCTTTTACCCGTGTCATCAGGCGGAGGTATAACCTCAGAAAATACATTTGAAAACGATCATTCAAAATACTATAAGGAGTTAAAAAACAATTTTATATTCAGTTTAATTCTGACCATTCCGGTTATGATACTGAATATGGTAAGCATGACTAACTGGTTCATGATTTGGTCTCCCCTGTCTATGGAATCAGTTAATAAAATCCTTTTCCTTGCAGCCACACTAATTATTTTTGTACCTGGTAAGAGATTTTTTATTTCAGCGTGGAACCTTGCAAAACATTTTACTGCAGATATGAATACGCTAGTAGCGGTGGGAACAGGTACTGCATATATATACAGTTCCATTGCAGTTCTATTTCCGAAATTATTATCACTCCAACGACCATGGGAACATATCTACTTTGATACTACGGCAACTATAATTACTTTAATCCTTATGGGAAGACTACTAGAAGCTGGGGCTAAATCCAAGACTACTTCAGCTATAAAGAAGCTAATAGGACTTCAGCCAAAGACGGCCTTAGTAAGGAGGCATAACAACGAATTTGAAATTAAAATTGAAGAAGTAATAGAAGGTGATATTATTATAGTCCGGCCAGGTGAGCGAATTCCTGTGGACGGAATCATAATAGAGGGATCAACGTCAATTGATGAATCAATGATAAACGGTGAGAGCATACCGACGGACAAATTTCCTGACAATAAAGTAACCGGTGGAACGATTAATCTTAACGGAAGCATATCTTTTAGAGCTACTGCTGTCGGGAAAAATACAGTTATTGCGCAGATCGTAAGATACGTTGAAGAGGCACAAGGCTCAAAAGCTCCAATACAGAAGCTAGCGGATAAAATTGCTTCGGTGTTTGTGCCAATTGTAATATTAATTGCTATTATAACCTTTCTTGTATGGTATATAGGAATAGGAGTTCCATTTAATTCGGCAATGTTAAATTTTATAGCAGTAATGGTTATTGCCTGTCCATGTGCATTAGGACTTGCTACTCCAACTGCAATTATGGTTGGAACAGGTCTGGGTGCTGCAAATGGAATCCTGATAAGGAATGCAGAAAGCCTGGAATCTGCGCTTAGAATAGGAACAGTAGTTCTGGATAAGACCGGGACTATAACCACAGGGAAACCTAAGGTTACTGATTTGCATATATTTGACGGCTATGAAAGATCTGAGGTAGTTTCACTGGCTGCTGCACTTGAAAACAGATCAGAACATCCTATCGGAAAGGCGATAGTTGAATATGCAGAAGATACTGCATATTCCAATGTAAATATTACTGAATTTAAGGCAATACCAGGACTTGGCCTTACAGGTATAATCAAGAATAAAAAGATGATCATTGGTAATGCCAGAATAATGAATGAATTTGGGATTACCGTAAATCTCAATAAACTGATGGCTAAAATTATTTCCGGTACTTCAGTTTATATTGCTATAGAACAGAAGATAGCCGGGATATTTTATATTTCTGATTCAATTGAACCGAATGCAGAAACTGGAATTAAAAGATTAAAGGAGATAGGTCTTAAAGTCATAATGGTTACGGGCGATAATAAAGAGACTGCGAGACTTATGGCAAATCAGGCCGGTATTGAAAACGTTATAGCAGAAGTGCTTCCTAAAAATAAAGCGGATATTATCAAAGATCTGCAGACAAAAGGGAATAAAGTAGCTATGGTTGGGGATGGCATAAACGACTCTCCTGCCCTGGCGCAGGCAGATTTGGGAATAGCGATTGGCACGGGGACAGATATTGCAATAGAAACAGCCGATATTACTCTGATAAAGAATAACCTGATTGGAATATCACAGTCGATAAATCTCTCCAGGAAAACACTTAGAACTATTAAGCAGAATCTTTTCTGGGCATTCATATATAATATTATTGGAATACCAATAGCTGCTTTAGGTTTGCTAAATCCCATGTTTGCAGCTGCAGCTATGGCTTTAAGCTCTGTAAGCGTAGTTTCTAATTCCTTACGGTTGAAGCAGGCAAAACTCTAATCTCTGCTTATTATTAGTTCCGGAATCTTGATTTTAGGTTCAAACATTCTTATTCTTTCTCCTGATAATATTTATTTCAGGAATAATTCCCCATGCAAAAAAATATATTCAGAGTAAAAAGGCTTGATGCAATCTTATCTGAAGAAAGGGAATCTAAAGATAAACTGAAACGTGTTCTAGGTTCGTTTGATGTAGTTATGTTGGGGATTGGAGCAATAATCGGAGCAGGCATATTTGCCACAATAGGCACTGCAGCCGCAGGAGATCTCTCGCGACCCGGAGCAGGACCTTCCCTGATAGTTTCTTTTATTATTACAGGAATTGCATGCGGATTTGCTGCATTATGTTATGCCGAATTTGCTTCAATGGTGCCAATTTCCGGAAGCGCATATACTTATTCGTATGCAACCCTTGGAGAAGTAGTTGCATGGATAATTGGCTGGGATCTAATTATTGAGTATGCAGTCGGAAATGTAGCTGTAGCAATAAGTTGGGCTAATTACTTCAAAACATTCGTATCCGGTTTTGGTATATATTTTCCTGAATGGATAACTACAGATTTCCGAACTGCAACTAAAATTCCTGGGTTAATTGAACATGCTCCCCACCTTTTTGGGATACCAATAGTATTTAATATTCTTGCAATGGGAATTGTTGCGGCAATAACTATACTGTTGGTAATTGGAATAAAGGAAAGTTCCAGGACCACTACAGTAATGGTAATTATTAAGCTTATTGTACTATCCATTTTTATTTTAGTCGGATTTCAATATGTAAAACCATCAAACTGGACTCCATTTGCTCCCAACGGTTGGAAAGGTATACAGGCGGGAGCAGCAATTGTATTCTTCGCATATATTGGATTTGATGCTGTTTCGACAGTAGCAGAAGAAGTTAAGAATCCTAAAAAAGATCTTCCAATAGGGATAATAGGGTCGCTTATAATATGCACAATTTTTTATATCATAGTTGCAGCCGTCTTTACAGGAATAATTCCTTACAGGGACCTTGTAAAGACTCTGGCGACATCTCAGGCGGAACCTTTGACACTTGCCCTACAATATGCCAATATAAAGACCTGGGGAAACTTCTTTGTTGGTTTGATCGCATTTGGGTCAGTAATTGCGCATACTGCAGTTTTACTTGTATTTCAAATGGGCCAGCCAAGAATATTCTTTTCAATGTCCCGAGACGGACTTCTGCCTAAAAGTTTTTCGAAGGTACATCCAAAATACAGGACTCCTTATATAACAACTATTTTAACGGGTTTAGCAGTAGGAATTACATCTATGTTTACAAGCATTGATGAAATGGTAGATTTAACTAACATAGGGACACTTTTCGCATTTATACTAGTGTGTTTGGGAATTCTGATTTTAAGGAAAAAGGACCCTGACAGAGAACGAGGGTTTAGGACTCCTTTTGTACCGATTGTCCCCCTTCTTGGAATATTATCATGCATGTATCTTATGTTAGGGCTTCCCTGGATAACCTGGATCAGATTTGGAGGCTGGCTTATAATAGGTCTATTTATATACTTTCTGTATGGACGAAAAAAAAGCCGGTTAAATCCGGCTTCGAAGAATTAAGGAGATTTACTTATTACTGTATTAGAAAAATTCTTTCAAGTGAATCGATCATTTTCTCCCTGAATATAGGTTTAGATATAAAGTCGTTAAATCCTGTAACAATAAATTTTTCTTTGTCACCTGGAAGCACATAAGCAGTAACGGCGATAATTGGTATTTTTTGATAAGCCGGCATTTTATGTATAATCTTCAATGCATCGAGACCATTATATTCGCCCTGAAGGTTAATGTCCATTACAATGAAATCAAATTTGCCATTATCAAGGAGGGGTAAAGCTTCTTCAAAACTTACTGCATATTTAATCTCTTTTAATTCTTTCATCTGAACTTTAAACAATATTTGGGAATCAATCTGATCCTCAATATAGAGGCAGGACATTCTGGACAGATCAAGTTTTGAAGAAATATTATCAGGCTTAACATCTTTAATGTCTTTTTCCAACTGCCGCAATTCTTCTTCAAACTTCACCGGTTCTTCAATTTCCTGATCATTGAAATCATATTTCTTAACAATTATCTTTGAGGATGGAACTTCTTCAAAACCTTCTTCAGTAACAATCTTTGATTTTGTTTTCCACTTAGGCGGTTCCTCTTTTGTTAAATCCTTTTTCTCAATTTCAGGTGTTTTTGGCGGTTCAGGTATAACTTCCTTAACGGGAAGAGGCATAGATTCAGGTACAATTATTATTTCTTTTTCAATTACGGGTTCTTTTTCAATTACGGGTTCTTTTTCAATTACGGGTTCTTTTTCAATTACGGGTTCTTTTTCAATAACAATCTCTGTCTCTTTATCAAATACTTCGGACGGCGGTATAATAGAAAATTTGAGCGGGAAGATAAAACCATAATCATTTTTCTCGCCAAGATTCATCACTTCAAATTTGCCATTTAACAACACGAACAATTGATGCACCAGTTTTAATGAAAGTTTTGAAATTCCGAAATCCTTGCCTATTGCAATTGTCCTGCCTTCAAATAGTGATTTAAGATTATCGATGAGAGGTTTTGAAACAGATGAATAATTATCTCTAATAGAAATAACAAATTTTTCCTGATCAAGCTGGTAAGCCGAGAAATAGATTTTTTTATTCTTTGTAAGATAAGTTGCTATATTCAGGAGTAAAGATATCAAGTGCTGAAATTTCTTTTTATCTGTTTCAAATCTAAGAGAAGAAGAGATTTTTCCGTAAGCAAAATCAACCCCTCTGGTTAAAGATAAATCCTCAATATCTTTCTGCAGGAAATCAATAATTTCGGTAATACTGATATCCTCAGGTTTAATATCATATTTTTCCTGCTTGATATTGGAGAATTCCATAATTGAATTCATAGTATTCAGCAGTGTTGACCGGTTCTGGTTAATTATCTCCAATGCTTCTTTTTGTTCCGGTGTTAGATTCTGTGAACTATCAGAGAGTTCTTCTATGAAGCCTATAATAACATTTATAGGAGTAAGTATTTCATGGAACATATTTGACAGAAAACTCTCATCAATTTCTTTATTAGGATGATAAATTTCAGCAGCAACAGACTCAGCTTTCTCTGTTTCAACCTCTTTAATGACCTCTTTAATGACCTCTTTTACAATAACCTGTTGTTTTAACTGTCCTATAATTATAAAAGATTCAACCTCTTTTTTGTAATTTACAATTGGCGTAGCCGTGAGTACAGTATCAATAAATACTCCGTCAGCTTTCTTTAATTCCATATTCAAGGATACGGGGTCAATCAAATGTGATTGAAAGATTGAAGTAGCCACTGTACCCCTATCTTCATTCTTAACAAGAGTTGCAAATGATCTATTTTCAAAGTCAGCTTTTGAAAACTGGAGAGCATCAGAAACTGCTTTGTTAGTGTAATTAATGAAGCCAGTGTTATCAGTTACAAACAGCAGATCATTGGAATTATCAAAAACGGATTTATAAAGCTGATTCTTTTTTTCAGATTCAAGCTTTTCAGTAACATCCTTTATAATATTAAAATGGGCATCTTTTTCCTGGTATTTAAAAAGTATCTTGCTAATTTCAACAAACACCGAAGAGCCGTTTTTCCTTTTGTGTCTATAGGGTCCGATAAATTTTCCAAATTTATCTGCTGAGTTAGAAGAATCAAGCAACGTCTGAATATCTTCAGGAGTGTATAGATCAGTAAGATCCATTTGCAGGAATTCTTCTTTTCTATATCCATAAAGATTTAATGCGGCCTGGTTCGCCTCGAGAAATCTTAGATTCTCGGTATCATAAATAAATATCGGTTCGGGATTATTTTGGATCAGAATATCAAACATTCTTCCTCGTTTACTTATTAAATTTTCAAAATCATCTTTTGAGGAAACCTCTTGCAAAACAATTAAAAATCCATCTGGCTGATTAAAATTGTTAAATATTTTGCTTAAATATACATTAAAAGTATCATTATTTCTCTTGTCTTCAAACATTTTCCATGAAAATGTTGACTTAAGTTCATTTTCAGATCCGGAAAGAAAATTTTTGATTAGTGCAACTAGTTCTAGAGGGAATATACTTTCAAATTCTTTATTTGTTATAAGTTCCTGTTTTTTGTCCAGCAGAATTGATAATTCTGTATTAATCTTTTTAATTTCACCTTTTTGATTAATAAGGGCAACGGAATCAGGCAATAAATCAATTATCTTAGAGGGGTTTTCAACCTTCTGTATGATCTTCTGAGTGATTCCGATAAATGCTATTATATTATTTTCTGAATTTAAAAGGGGTATTTTAATTGTTTCGTACTGATTATTTTTTTCATCACCCTTAAAAGGAATTCCCTTAAGAACAACGATATTGCCAGATTCTTTTATAAAATGGTTAAATGAATCAAATAAGCTACTCATTATAGGAAGCATGAAATTGCTAACAGGTTTACCCTCAATCTGTTTTATTTTGACGCCTACGTATCTGGCAAGAGGGTTATTTACAACAATATATTTGCCAAATGCATCCTCTATCCAAAATATCTCATCCAGTTGATCAATTTTTTTTCTGAAAGACTCCTTCCCTATCATTGAAAAGGGGAAATTCTTTCTTGCATCTTCTATTTCTTTAATAATATTATTACCGGATAGAATTTCAGTTAGATCCCCATTGAAAACAGATATGCTGCTTACAGTTGATGAAGTAATGATTTCATCAGTTTTTAAAGATAGAAAAATAAAATACTCGTTTTCTTCTTTATAAGAATTAAGGAGGAACTCGCCCTTTAAATCACCGCCCTGTTTTAATTTCAAATTTGAAAATTGAACAAGCGGTCCTGATGATGAAAATAGTTTTTCAATCATCCCACTGAGTAATTCAGAAGACTGATCATCAAGTTTATCAAAAATATTGTTTTTTTGTTGTTGAAGACTGAGCAGAATTCCAGCTTCCTTATTGAAGGATAAAATATTGCCTACATTATCCATTACAATAAAAGGATTTCTGATGATCTCGTTCAGCGACCTGAAAAGATTATTGTTAATTTTATAATCTGAACTCATAATATTTATATTCAGAAAAACAGATTTCTATTCCGGTATAGCTGTCTTTTTTTCGACACTCCTAATTTATTTAAGAATTACGTTAATACTCATTTCATTTGAATAATCTGAATATCTCACACCGCTAACATCGTATTTCCGCATTCTGTAATAATAAGTATTTCCTGCCTGAACTGTAGTATCGTCATACGTAGTCATCCATGAGTCAACCTGAAATATCTGAGCCCATGTTCCTCCTGAGCCTGTTTTGCGTTCGAACAAACAATAATCGGCCCATGGAGAATTGTTAACATTGTACTTTAAGGTAACCTTACCTGCAGAAGGATTTGTCAGTGCCGTGATTACAGGAGTAGCAAGTATATTATAGGGTGTAGAGACAGTAATTTCATTGGACCAGGAGGAATCATTTCCTGAAATAGCTTTTATTCTATAGGTATATTGACCGCCAGGAACTAATCCGCTTAAGCTGTCTGAAAAAGTAGTTGCATTCCTAGCTGCAATACCGACTGCAGTATAATCATAATAGTTTTTTCTTTCGATCTTAAAATAATTTTGAGTTGAACTATTGATTTGCCATGTCAGTCTGACTATGGTAGTATTTACGGCAATGGCAGTTAATAACTTTGGCGCCGGCAGATTAACCGAACCACCGACTCCTAAAGTATTAACGACATCACTAAAGGCAGAGTATCCATAGTTATTTATTCCGCGTACCTTATAAAAATATATTTCATTTGGATCTACATAGCTATCATTGATATTACTTGTACCTGCGGGAATTAATACGTACAATGAAAAGTCAGAATCTAAATTGGACTTCCTCCACAATTCATGAGTAATATTCCCATGAGAAGTATCTTTAAATGAAATATTAAATGAAGTTGATGTCAGCTGAAGTAAAGAAATGCCAACAGGTTTAGCAGGGGGCATTCTGTCATCAAGTACTAACATGTTGCTAATGACCGGGCCTTCAATGTATTTACCATCAGAATCATAATACTTAAGCTGGTAACTAATCCTTGTATTCATATAACTTGAATCAAGAACTATACTGACAGCAGGTTTTGCACCGCTGGCATTGGGCAGGAAATTTCTTACAAATATACCATTAACATAGAGTTCAACAAATTTAAATCCCTGATCAACGGTTACATCATAAATTACACTTTGTCCTTTGTAATTTATAGTATCTGTTGCCAGAGGTTTATAAACTGAAATGTTTATAGTACCGTTTCCTGTTGTTACCGGATTACTAATAGTATTTGCGCATCCGAAGAAAAGCAAAGCTGCAAATACAGATACAAACGCAGTTATTATAATTTTTCTTTTCATGTTAATTCCAGTATAGTCCATATTACTATATATTAATTTTTTCATAGTCCAGATAATAGGTACGTGATTCAGTTGATTTCAGATCACTAATAAATAAGTTAACAGTTTTACTTCCTTTTTCATGCTCCATCCTGGCAGTTTTTGTACCAATTATTTCAGTACTAATCGCGACCTGGCTGGCATTCTGGTTCAGGTCAACCTGAATTACAAGCTGGTCCATAGTCTGAACGCCAGGGTTAGAAACTGTTACAGCAACTCTTGATTCACCTCTTTTGTCAACTCTTATTTCCACATAATTCTTTTTTGCGTACCAGTTTGCAATTTCTGCTGCAGTAGTAATCCAGAAATTTTTCTTTTTTAAGTCTTGAATTACCTGTTTTACCACATTAACATTTTCAGGTTTGCATTGATATTCAGGATGAACTTTCATTATATATAAGCCACCCTCAAAAAGAATCCTGTCAACATCTTCCTGATAAGTATAGAACTGAAATTCCGGAAGGGTAAGACCGAAATCTCTGATTACTTCATAGTCATCGCGTGAAGTTTTAGTCATAGACAGTATTCTGTTCTCGCCTCTGATCATTGTTTTGGGAACAGATCTATCAGTTAATGAATCAGTAATAATATATTTGTACTTAGCATTAATTACTCCAAGCACAGAATTTTGATCAAATAACCCGTAATAAGGATAACATCCAGTGACAGTTGAATTTGTAATTGTTTCAAGTTGGCTCTTAGCATCTGTAAGTTTTTCTACCTGAGTTTCATAATCATTTAAATGATTTATGGTATCATTAACGGATGAAAGATATCCCAGGTCAACTAAGGAAGCAATTTCGCCATATTTAGCCGCATTTTGGATTAGATATTTATTCTGAGCAGCTTTTGAAGCATCACAGAAAAAAGTAGCTCTGATCCCTTCAGATCCAAGAATTCTATATAAGTTGGTAATATTTTCAGCATTATCTGATATTGTTGGAGCAATTACTGCTGCTGCATCATATCCAGCCGGCCATTCTTTAATGGTTGCAATTGGACCATAATCCAACCACGTAATACAATTCCTGAACAATCTATCGAAATAGATATAATCTTCCTGAACACCTATAACAGAATTGATTTCAAACCCCATCCATACGAATCTGCCTTTACCGTAAGTTCCATAAACGATACCGGCACTTTTTTTAATTTCTTCACGAACAAGACCTGCTTCCAGTCTATAATTGTACCAAAAGCTAGCTTGTGTTGTTCTTGGATCAAGCACTTCAACAGAAATAGGACGATCCCAAGTAGCCACTTTAAGAGGAAAACCAGTAGGAATATTGGCAGTAATTGCCAATCCACCACGCAAAGTATGGATACGTGTATTTTCGGTAGATTCGATTTCCTTTGTGAATTTCAGGCCAAACACTTCTGAAAAGAAATCCCAACCACGCCATTTACCATTATCAGAATAAGAAGCAGTGCCGCTAGTTGCAAATATGCTTCCGCCATTATCGATAAACTTTTTCAGTTGTGTAACTTCCAAATCGCTCAATGACCTTGAACCCGGAAGCACGAGGATATCATATCCAAAATGTTTACCGCGTTCGATAGTTTCATCAGATATTATATTGTATTTCTCTTTTGAAGTACCAAGGAATTTCTCCCAAGTAGTTACGTTGTCATTTACCCATGAACTTCCCTGAGGCAGCATATTTTCGGTATATTTTGAATAGAGAATACCAATTTTAGCATCTCCGCCTAAGAAGACGCTGCGGATCAGTTTTGAATCCGGAAGCAGGGATGCAGTATTAAACTTTCCAAATACTCCACGGAGAATGAATAAATAAGTAAAAACTGAGCCTAATAAAATTACAAGACCAACAAATACAATAAGGCTCTGGTTTACTCTGCCTCGTTTGTAAGCGTTTATTTCCACTTTAATGCTCCGGAAGTCTTCTCTTCCTTAGCTGGTGTAACATATCCTTCAGAAGTATACTTAAGAAACTTAGAGTCTCCCTTTGACTGCTGATAACTTTTAGGGTCACCGTAACCTGCTTCTGCATACTGTCTTGGCTGTGCAACGTATTGAGGACCCATAGGAGCTCTCTGTTGTAAAGGCTGCTGAACATATACAGGCCTCTGTTGATAGACAGGTACGGGCTGGGGTTCAATATAAATAGGCTGAGGCGCTATTTTTTGTTCCGGCTGCTGCATTTCCATCTGCATTTCAGCAGGTGTAAGAAGCTCAGCCCTAATTGTGGAGGGTACTGGCGCTGACACCTGTTGTCCTTTAGATTCTCTTATCTTGTACAGGATATAAGCTCCTATAGCAAGGATAAAAGTGCTGATAGTTGCCACGAGAATAATCGTAGATAGTATAGGAATTAGTTCCATAGAAACCTCTTAGTGGTTTTATTTAATTTTTTGTTACAATTTCTTTTATTAGTTATCATAATAAATATCTATTAAGCTTTAGCGACACCAACACGTTCAAGTTTACCCCAGGCCATTTTGATACCCAGGAACTCTTCTACAGTTGACATTGCTTTACAGATGTCAATAACAAGGATAAAGAACATTCTGTAAACTATTGCGTACCATACTAATCTGAACTCTTCTTTTTCAACTGCAATACAGTATAAAGCAGTAATTAAATCAAGTAATGCTAAACCGGCCCACCAGAAAAAGATAAGAGAGGTAAAACCGAAAGCGAGAGCCGCTACCATGAAGAAAACATTTGCCATTATATTCATTACCGGCCAAATCAGAGCTTCATAAAACATTGTCCAGAGTATAATTGTATCTCCAAAATTTATGGTAGGATTAACCATTATATTTCTGTGTTTTCTAATTGATTGAAGTATCCCTCTGGTCCATCTGTATCTCTGTTTTAATAACTGGTGCAATTTTTCAGGGGCTTCAGTATAGGAAATGGAATTTGGTTCATAATATATTTTCCATCCATTAGCAAGAATCTTCAAAGTAAGATCTGCATCTTCAGCAAAAGTATCACTAGAATAAAAGCCAGCTTCTTCAACAGCTTTTTTTCTAAACAATCCTAAAGGTCCTGGTATAATATTTACTAATCTAGTAAAACTCTGAGCACTGCGAGCCATATTCAAACCTTCGATATACTCAAGGGCCTGAAGATCGGTATAAAACTTACCGCGGTTCATTACTTTTACGTTACCAGCAACAGCTCCAATCTCCGGGTTAACAAAATGTCTGACAGCCAATCTAACTGAATCAGGTGAAAGCTGGGAATCGCCATCCATACATAAAACTATTTCAGCTTTCGAATATCTTATACCAGCATTTAATGCTTTGGATTTTCCACCGTTTGGTTTATCTATCAAGGACACCTTGACATCTGAATATCTTCCCTTCTGATAACCGACGAGCTGCTCAGCAACTTCTTTAGTTTTATCAGTCGATCCGTCATTAACTACAATAATTTCATAATTAGAATAGTTGAGATCAAGGAGTGATTTAACAGAGTCAGCGACAACTTTATCTTCATTGTAGACAGGAACAATTATAGAAACAAACGGATAAAAACCAGTAGTTGATTTGAAGGTATACTGATTTATATATAAGTAAGCGAGTAATAGAATTGTAAAATATCTAATAAGAAGAACAAACAAGAAAATTACAAGTGATACGATTGTAGCATATTCGACCAAGGATTTAACAGAAAGCACAGTTGAGGGCAATGTGAATATAATAACAAAAATAAGCAGTAAGGACATTAATCCGCTTATAAAAATCCTTTTCAAATACTTCCCTTCTTTATCAGTCTCGGAAACGATAGCTTCCCGGTTGTCAAGTAACAAAGTACTTCTTTTAATTTCCTGATTTATATTCATGATTGTATTTTCTTTTTTTCAATTAAAATTCAACTTTAGTGCCACTAATAATGCCTCATTTCACATGAAAAAGGGGATTTCATTGTTACATGATAAGATATTAATTCTACTTTGTCTCATAATAATACAGAACTCTATATTTACTAAACTATTCATTAAAAACTCCAATAGGCGGAAATTGAGACAGAAAAAGAATTATAATTACTATCAAATCTATATGTACTTCCACCTGAAATTCTGCCCTGGATAAGAAAGTTAGTCACAGGATTATATACTGCATCAACATAAGCTTCCCTGATAATAAAGTCGTCGGCTGGTATATAACCCAAACGGCCGCCGATTACAAGTTTAACCGGTTTATTTTCGATTGCTTTCCATTCTGCCCATAAACTATGTGCTTGATAATCCTGAGGTGAATAATACGCCCAACTTTTATATGCAAAGTTCTGATATTCGAATTCATACCCTAACATTACAGCTTTGTAAAACTGTTTCCCAATTTTTGCCTGGAACTGGTTAGCTGAATTTCCATCAGTAACAGTCAGATACGTAAAATAGCCGGAGATTTTAATACCCGATTTACTCTGCCAGTACCCTAACAATTTGAATATATCTGAATTACTGTCGAATGCAAGGTAGGGAGAATAAAGTATAATTCTTGCGTCATTAGTTTCATATGAACCATAAATCAATAAGGTTTCAGGATCTTCATATTTCAACATAAAGTCGTTAATTTTTTTACTTTCCAGAGTACTAGATCTGACAGTGCCTATTCCAGTAGAACCAGAAACGTAATCGGAAAATCTGAAATAAAGTTCACCTTTTAATGTGGTAAATCTGTTCCCTATCTGATAAGAAGAAATAGCAGTTCTTCCGAAAATGGCACCAATTGAGAGAAAAGAATTCAATCCTAATAAAATACTACCGCCGCCGGATGATAATTCAAATCCATGATTATCTCTGTAATAGGTGTAATTGGGAGATAATGCGATTCTGCCGAACCCACCGACTAATCCTGCCCATCCTGTTGCCGGCAGCCACTGGTACCTTAAATTGAGGGCTGCTGTCTGAACAGAATCCAGGACTATAGTAGAATCTTTTATATGAGATTTAATACCCTGCAAAACATTTCTAGCTTTACTGAAATCATGCATTTGGAGGTATGAATCTGTAAGGTATAAATTAACAAAAAAATCATTTGGCTTTTTATCAGCCAGTCTTGAAAACTCTTCAAGAGCTTTTGTTGAATCCCCCATATATCTATAAAGTTTTGCTCGTTCGATATCTACATCTATGTCATACTCTTTATTTAAAACTTGGTTATAAATAGATACAGCTTTGTCATATTTCTTTGCATTTGTTTTAACATATGCATATTCAAGGAGAATAGTTTTATCAGGATTGTCCAATTTGGAAATTATCTCGTCATATTTATTTTCAGCGCCCTGGTAATCGCCGGTTTCCATTAGTTTGGCAACTTCTCCACGTTCCCTGTATAATACTCTTTCGCCTTCGGTTTGTTTCCAGGAGTTTAGGAAATTACCACTTGCCTCGACTTCTTTGCTTTTAGGATCTATAGAAAAGGCTGTCTTAAGATAATTCTCTGCAGTGGGGAAATCACTTTTGCCAGCATTAAGATAGACCATAGCAACGAGGGCAGACAAATTATTTGGATCATTCTTTAATAACTTATCCAGATCAGTTATGGCATTATCAATTTCTTCCGGTTTTGAATTTATGACATTCCAACCTATTAACCGGTCTGCAAATAATCTATAATCTTTATTATTCGGATCATATTTCATTAAAATAGCTGATTGGTTAAAGGCATCATTCCATTTATAGCTTCCAGCTGAAAGTTTCTCCAGAGTGAACCGGACATCGAGGTCATCACTTTCCTTGACATTTGCAAGATATTTATTCAATACATCTATTGCATTGTCATAATCAAACAAATGAGTATACCCTTCTGCTAACTTAACTGCTGATTCTTTATCACTGTTGTTCTTATTGAATTTTTCAGCATATACCTTTACATATTCCTTATATACACTATCTCTAATTTGAGAGACTTCATCAAATTTAGTTTTATATTTTTCCTGTGCAGTCATTCCATCAATTCTTTGTAATAACAACAATTGATTGTATGCTTCTTCAATTCTATTATATTTTACAAGCTCATCAATAAGTGTAAATCTGGTATCAGTGTCATCCGGTTTGTTTTTTAGAACCCGATAATATCGGTCAATAGGGAATTCGGGTTTACCACGCTGCAATTTATTGCTAAACCGATATGAAGTATCATTGACAGTGTAGATATAACCATTTCCCTTTGCCTGATCGAGTCCATCCATAGCTTCCTTAAAATAGGGTTTAATAGCCAGAGCTTTTTCAAAGGCATCGATCGCATTTTTATTTTTACCCAGCCACAGTTCAAAATATCCATATCTAGACCAGAGCCTTTGGTCAGTCGGGTACTGTTCGGTGAATTTTTTTAATATAGGTTCACCTTTCTGAATATGGTTATTTTTTGCGAGTATTTCAGTATACCTAATTATTTCATCAGGAGAAGCTTCTTCCATGGAAAGATATTTGTCGTACCATTCTTCAGCGGTTAACCATTCGCCAAGATTTTTATAAGATTTGCCTATTTCAAGATAATTTATTGGTTTTTTGGGATTTATTGCAATTTCCCTCTTATGCCCTTCGATTTTATTATACAACAACTTATACCAAGAATCAGTTGCTCTATTTAAATTCTGGTTTATTTCATTGTTATTTGGTTTAATTTTTCGGGCAGACCGGTAATCATACACGGCCATATCATACTGGTTTCGTTTCTCATAACATAATCCACGCAGATTGTACCCATCTGCTTCCTGTGGGCGAGCAGATATATAACGGTTAAGCAGATCAATAGCTTCTCCAAATCTACCAACTTTCATTTCAGACTGGGCCTCATATTTTAAAGTCTCAGTCTGATTTTGGGAATAAACCGGAGAAACCATAAGGATTATGAAAGAGAAGAGAAATACTGTATTTACTAATAATCTTTTCATTTCAATTTTATATTGGTTCACTAATTAATTTTGAGTCAGCATCATGTTCCGAAGTAATAATACCCTGGATGTCTAATACTAATCCTTTAGCTCCGTCAATTTTATATTGGCTAGAAAACTTTCCTTCGGTGTGGCCCACATTTGGGATTATAGTAATTTCACCTTGAGGGGACCCTTCATTTTCATGTTTGGATAAGTAGATAATGCCTGTTGAACAAGAAATTAAAACATTTACAATGTTAGTAGTTAATTCCGAAGCAGGTTCGCGTACTATGAACAGGCTAGTAATACCGGAATCTTCAATTGATTCAATTAATCCCTGATATGTTTCCCTTAGAATAAGAGTATCATTAAAGCCGATTAATGGCGTTATTTCATCAAAGACAATTTTATCGGGTTTGAATTCACCGACGATTTTTAATATGTCGTTTAGAAATTCAGCCAGATAACTATCGTATGAATTATATACTGAATAATCCTCAGGGAATGCCACTTTGACAACAATAATCAGGTTCTTGTTCATAAAATATTCAAGGTCAATATCCATGGAGGCAGCAAGAATCATTAATTCTTTAGGTCTAACACTGGAGAAATAAAGACATACTTGTTTTTGTTTTGCGCATTCAACTGCATATTGCAAGGCCAGCAGGCTGCGTCCTGATTTTCTTGGTCCAATTAATAAATATGAACTGTTTTTATAAAAACCTCCCCACTTTTCATCCACTAAAGGGATGCCGGTTGGTTGAATATTTACTCTGTTCATAATAATTCTTCTATTTTTTCCTAATATAATGACTAAAAGTGTGCCGGATTACATTTACATCAAAATTTCACTATTTAAGCTCATATTCTTAAAATAGTGAGACAGAGCGCTTCTAGTTGTCTTAAATTGTTACAGATACTTTACTTACAGCAAACAACTAACAAAATGAACAAAAAAAATCCCGGAAGTCATAATTAACTTCCGGGATTAAATTCTTAAAGAATTAAATGAATGGTTATTTTATATTAAGAATAGCTTCTGTGAGCATATCAGCTATAAGTTTTCCGCCAGCATCAGAAAAATGAGAAAAATCTTTTCTTCCCATACCCTGGTTTACCCATTCATTCATTGAGTTTTCACCACCCATAGCTTCGAGGCAATTCCAGAATGCAATTCCTGTCTGTTGAGCTATTATTTTCTGTTCATTTAAGACAAGAAGAACAGAAGGATCGGTTACAAATTTAGTTCCTTTTTTAATAGCTTTATCACTAACGCTTACCAAAAGAAAGGAAGCATCAGGGAAAATCTGTTTAAGATTATTTATAACCTTAATCATTTTATTCCTATACCAGGTATAATTAGTTTGTTCCGGTGAAGCGATATTAAGACCGTAATTTATTATGATTAACTTATAATTAAGTTTCTTATTGAAATCTGAGAGAAGATTTTTAGGGATATCATCAAGAGATACACCCGAATTACCTCTAATTGGGAAATTATCAACGTATACGCCATTACCGGTTTCAAGGCTACAGCCGAAAAAGTTAACATCATTGCAGCCATTAAACTGGAACTTTACAGAGTTTGCATCAAAAGGAGCATTGATAGTCGATTCCATTACATTTGACCCAGCGTCCATTTTCAGATTCTGCATACCACCATTATTAAGCGAATAGGTTGCTTTGCAGTTACCATTTGCGTTGTTATAAAACAATCTGATAGTTCTGAAGGATCTACTAGAATACTTGGCATTAGTTCCTTCATATTTAACCCAGCTATTTCCTTTGGATTTAGCAACTGTACCGGCAATACCTAAAGGCCAGTTTTTAAGATTGCGAGTGAATAAAGAGGCCCATTCCCAATCAGCATCATTAAATGTATGCTTTGTTGTAACTTTGGTTGATATATCGTCAGAACAAATTGATTGAAATCCAGCGCCCTCGCCTCCGAATTTTTTCTGAAGATCTTCTCTGATATCGCATGTTATTATATCACCCCAGTTTATTGAATCACCAAAATGCGCAACTCTTATTTTTTGAGATTTAGATTGATTTAATGCATCAAGAAATTTTTTCATTTGGTTAGTATCACCGGTAATAGGCACTTTTTTACCTAACGGTGCATTTGGATTAACAGCTCCCTTTAATATCGGGGCAATTATAAATAGAAATGAAAGAAAAACTGCTATAACAAAATCCGGCATTCTTCTTTTAATCATTTGTTTGGCTCCTAATTATATTTTCTTTAAAGTAATAAGTAAAACTAATATTTTTTTCAATAAAACACTGGCAGGAATTCCACTATTTCATAGAATTTTTCGATAATTAAAAATTATATTATCCGATTAAAATATAGCCAAATAAGCAGCTATATATCCAGCTAAAAAATCGTAACTTGCAGTGTCTCTAAAAGAACTTCCCGCGGTAATTCTACCTTTTAAGGTAAGCATCTGTATGGGGTTGTATTGGATTTCCCCATATATTTCTCTTAAAATAAAATCATCAGCAGGATCGTAACCTAATTTACCACCGATAGTGCAAGAAACTTCCTGATCTTTATAAACCTTCCAATCAGCCCATATACTATGGGAATTATAATCTATAGGAGAATAATAAAGGACAGATTTCCTAGCATAGTTAGACCAGTAATATTCATAGCCAACAGTTACAAATTCATTAACTGCTTTACCCAGCCTTAACTGAAAATCGTTGCCAGCATTATTATCATCTTTAACATTTATATAACTGAACCAACCTGATAGGACAAAGCCACTGGCGAAATTATAATTACCTTTAATTCTGAAAACACTAGCATAGATATTGGAGTTTATCAGGAATGGTGAATAAAGAAGAACTCTAGCATCATTTTTCTCATAAGAAGCACCAAGAGTCATAACATCTTTCTTTTCATATTGAGCATTAAGCTGTAATACGTTTTTAGAAATATTGTATATTGTTTTAGTTGTTCCCATTCCAATTGATGCAGTAAAGCCCCCATCACTGAAAAACAAATGACCAAGGAAAGAAGTTAAGTTTCTTCCATAATTATAAGAAGTTGGGTCATATGAAAGATTGTACCTTAAATAAGTAGCTCCAATTGACAAGTGTGTTATAATGCCTGTTTCAATTCTGCCACCATAACTTGTAAAAGTAAAATACTGGTTATCAGTATATATGGTAGCAATTGGAGCTAGAGCAAAATATCCCAATATTGAACCACCGTAACTTCCGTATTCAGTAGTAAGGTAATTTAGTCTTGACTGGAAAACGTTAACCTGGGTTGAATCATAAGTAACAAGGTTTTTACTATTGGCATCTAAGAGGGATTGATACAGATTAACAGCATCGTCTTTCTTATTCAATTTTTCATAGGTATCGCCAAGGTAGTAATTAACATTGTAATCATAAGTATTCTGAGATTTAAGAGCCTGCAATTCATCCAGAGCTTTAACTGAATCCCCTGTCCCAAGGTAATTGATTGCCCTGAGAGATGATACTTCAAAATCGGGTCCAGCAAGTAAAGCTTTGTCATAGTATTTAATAGCGTTGCTGTATCTTTTAGCTGCTGTATTATATGCAGCGCCTTCTAAAAGCACATTCTTCTCAGGATTGTCGAGTTTAGCAAATATTTCATCATATTTATTAGCAGCAGCATCAAAATTACCTTCATCATAAAACTTTCCAGCAGCAGCTCTCATGTTTAATATTTCTCTTTCATTTTCGACTAAAGATCTAGTGTTAATATAATTTTCAATTGCTTCAACATCTTTAGTACCAGGGCTAACCGCTTTTGCTTTATTTAAATACTCAGTAGCTTCAGGTATTTGCCCTTTACCTGCATAAAGGTAGCACATACTGAGAAGAGCTGGCAGATTATTTGGATCATCCTTAAGAACGTCATTCAATAAACCTCTTGCTCTATCTACTTCATCCGGTTTTGCGTCAAGAATATTCCAACCGACTAATTGCGCGTTGAATAACTTATATGCTTTATTATTTGGATCGTACTTCATCAAGATAGCAGTCTGATTGAAAGCGTTATCCCATTTATAACTCCAGCCATCGTATTTGGCGAGTAGGAACCTAAGATCCAAATCCTCATTTTCCTTTACTGTAGCAAGGTATTTTTCAAGAACATCTATAGCGCTGTCAAAATCATAAAGATGTTCGTAACTATCTGCGAGTTTTACTGCAGCTTCTCTATCATTATTATTCTTCTGAAATTTATCTGAATATGTACTAATGGTTGTTTTGAACAAACTATCTTTATAGTTATTTATAAAATTAAGTTTTTCCTTGAACCGGTCAGTATTAGCAACATCCTCTTTATTTTGCAAAACAAAAAGCTGTTGAGAAGACTCTTCGAACCTATTATGCTTTACTAATTCATCGATTAAAGCAAATCTTGTTTCAACATCATCAGGCTGTTTTTTCAGCATTTTGTAATATTTATCAATAGCATATTCCTGAGGTTTCTGAACCTTAGGTCCTTTTCCATATCTGTATGAAGTATCGTTTACAGTATAAATATATCCGTTACCCTTAGCCTGGTCCAATCCGTCCATTGCTTCTTTGAAATATGGTTTTATTCTAAGTGCCTGTTCAAAAGCATTGATAGCATTTTTGTTTTTACCAAGCCATAATTCAAAATATCCATATCTTGACCACAATCTTTGATCAGTCGGGAAGTTATCGGTATACCGTTTTAATATTGGTTCCCCTTTAGAAATATGGTTATTTTTAGCCAGTATTTCGGTATATCTAATAATTTCGTCGGGTGAAGCTGTTTCTAAAGCCAGATATTTATCATACCACTCTTCCGCAGTTACCCATTCGCCTAAATTTTTATAAGATTTGCCTATCTCAAGATAATTGAGTGCCTTTTGTGGAAAAAGGGCAATTTCTCTTTTATGACCTTCAATTTTATTATACAGTAATTTATACCAGGCATCTGTTGTCCTTGACAGGTTCTGGTTAATTTCATTGTTTTGCGGTAGTAATTTCCTAGCAGATCTGAAATCATAGACAGCCATATCATACTGAGCCCGTTTTTCATAGCACAAACCGCGAAGATTATATCCCTCAGCTTCCTGCGGATGGGCGGAAATGTAACGATTCAACAGATCTATTGCCTCTCCATATCTACCAACCTGCATTTCTTTCCTGGCCTCAGCTTTCAGGGCATCTGATTGCCCCTGGCTTTTAATAACCGGAGGAGAAAACAGAATAAAAAAGATTACTGCTGTAATAATTTTCTTCATAATTATTATAAATTAAATTCCAAATTTATTATTAACCTTAGGTTCATCAGTTTCAAGATGATCAAGTAGGTCATTAGCGTTTTGAATATTCTCGTCAACCTTTATGGCATAAACTGATATATATGGAATTACAGTCTTAATAAAATTAGGATCATTGTTTGAAAGGTTACTCTTAATTTTTGATATAAGATTTAATATACTTTTTTGATTTTCTTCTCTAGTAACCAGCACAATTATTTTATTTATAAGAACACAAATTTTATCCTTCTTGTCAGTTGCCAGTCTTATTGCATTCTGAAGTTGAGCTACTGTTAATACCCCCCTTTTCTCGGCTTCGCTATCTAACCGAAATGAAATTAAAGTAAATATCTGACCAGTGCTTTTATAAAGAGCTATCTGATTATTAAGAATTAAGTTAAAGTCATTAAAACTGTAGAAATTTGAATATGAATAAGCCTCCTCGGGTGCATCAATATCTGCTAATGATTTATATTTTCTCAATTTGGATGTTGTTTCTTCAGTAATACCTGGTGATGGATCAACAGGTTGGGATTCAGTAGTTACACCTTTGTAGGGTTCAATAGTATAATTAGAAGTAAATTTACCCTGGGTATGACCGATATTAGGAGTAATAATCATTTGTCCGCTAGGAGTTCTGTTCTCGCTGCGATCGTCTTTTTTTAGATAAACGATACCTGTAGCAAATGATGTTAAAGTATTTACAATGTTTTCAGCACCCGGTGTTGCAGGATCACCTACAATAAATAAACTTGTAATACCGTGTTCTTCAATTTCTTCTGTAGTTCTTACGAAAGTATCTCTTAGCAGATTTATATTATTAAATCCTATAAATGGAGTTAATTCGTCAAATACAATTTTACCTGGTGAATACTGGTCAACAACAGTAATTATATCATTTAGATATTCGGCTAAAAAATGATCAGGATCAGGGACATTATACAAATCAGTGGGGGGTGCAACCCTAACTACAATAATAAGATTCTGGTTCATGTACTGTTGTAGATCGAAGTCAATTGAAGCTGCCTGAATCATAAGGTCTTTTGGACGCATACTAGTGAAAAAGAGGCAAACTTCTTTTTGTTTGGCGCTTTCTAATGCATACTGCAGGCCCAACAAGGTTCTGCCTGTTTTGTGAGCACCAATCAACATATAAGTGCCGCCTCTGTAGAATCCTCCCCAGGCAGAATCGACCAATGAAATCCCCGTTGGTAATAATTGTATTTTCTTTTTCATGACCTTATCTTATTTTTTTTTAATTAATGGCCAAAAACTATGCCGGATCACAATTTTGTCCTATGAAACTAAAAGTTAATTATACTGTGAGTTAATTAGAGACATATAGAACAGTACTGTCTTATAATGACACAATGTCCGGAAATGCTAATTTTATTTCATTCTTACCGGTTTTCCCCAATAATTTAGAGGAGTAGGGATAAATTTTGTGAAACTATTAGACAAATAAATACTAATTAAGTCAAAATAATTTCTTAAAAAATCTTATATAAATACAGGCAATATTTCCCCTGCAGTAATGGAATATTCATACCCATAAATTAATATTCTAATTAGCGATTTGAATAATAACCGTATACAAAAACTGCGGTAGCATTTCCGCAAATAGTTGGCTCATTAGTGATATAGTCATTCCTGTCGTCATAGTATTTCACGGAATCAGTATTAAAAAAGTTATGACTGGTATCAGATCTTTCTATTTTGAAGTCTTTAAGGACACTTAATGGAGCCGGACCAGCAGACAATCCCCCTGGTAAATATCCATTATTAAAATAAGCTATTTGAGAATGAAGGTTTTTGACAGATTCTTTTCCAATGTTATAAATGAAGCTAAGTCCCCATGGATTTCGGCCAAGGACATAATCTCTTTGCAGCACAGCAAGGGAATCAAATTCTTTGCTGCGTGTGAGATCCTTATAAAGGATAGCCTGTAGAGCGACACCTAAAATAGAATTTGTAGATCCCCATGTAAAGGCCAAGCCTTCCTTAAAAGCGGACTTATTTTTATTAATGTTAAATGCGGTGAGGTTATTATAAATATAGTCTTTATAACGGCTATTAACCTTCGCAATTTTATAATGAGCAAGCGAATTTATATCTCCCCAGCTCCACCAATAGTCAGAATTTGCACTATCGGCATATGCTTCAGCTTCTTTAAGATAGCAATCTTTTTTTGTAGTATTATAGAGTTCCATGGCACCAAGAGCCAGTTTTCCCCAAAAACTTTTATCCTGGTAAAAACCTGAATTTGTATTTTCAATATCCGGGACTTTATCTCTTAACGAGTAAATATTTTCTGCGGCATCAAGGCATCTCTTTGAAAACTCATAATTGTTAAATTTCTCAGCCCAAATCCTTGAAGCAAGCGACATAACAGCACAATAAATACCTATCTGATTTTTACCGATACCAACAAAACCTGGGCGGTCAAATTGGAGAGTATCATTTTCGGGTCTTCTCCAGCCAACGTCATGATCCCGAATATCCTGAACCTGAGTTATAAGTTTATATTTATCATAATTACATCGAAGAAGCCAGTCGAGTCCTATCTTAGCTTCAGCCAGGACATCAGGCACATTATCTTTATCATCGTCAAACCCAAATTTATTTATATCAAATTCATAAGAAAAAATGAGCATATAGGTTGTATAGGCAGTAGTTGAAAGAAATTTGATATAATCCCCTGCATCATGCCACCCCCCTGTTACATCAACCCCTGCTGAATTGCCGCCCCCAATTAGTCTAGAAATATCAGATAAATGGCAGATACTATGGAGTAAAGGATTAGTTGGTCCGCACCTCTGGACTTTGAAGAAAAGCATCAAAGAATCAACAACCCGGTTATAAATATTCTTACCAATTTCAAATGGTATTGATTTATTGCCATCAGCGAGAATCTCATATTTCCCGGCTTTCCTTAAATTACTGAAATCTATTATATAACAATTCTTAAATTTATCATAGGTATAAAGGCTATCAGTTATTTCCCCTTTATAAGCTTCTTTGCCGCCCGGATAGCTTGATATAATAAATTTTTTATTGAATAGTGGGGTTTGTGAGAAAATAACTGCTGTTTTCAGGTCACCCGGTAAAAAACCAATCTGACTAGCTCTAATAAAAACGGGATTAGGGTTAACTGCGGCATGGCATCCAAATGAAAAGAATATAAAACTTAGGGCTAATAAGGTCCGGAATTTAATAAACATTGTTTGTCTGCAGGAAATAGTTAAATTTAATTTTGTTTCTAATGGATGTTACAAGTTATCGTAACACCCGAAAAATCACAAGGTTATAATAACCTCATATTAGAAAAAAATCAAACCTAAATTAAAGATTATTTTCCCTTATCGGGGAAATCAGTACCGATAATTTTATCCCATACCGGTGAACTTACGCCATATCCTTTATCAGCATCCTGGTAATGGTGCTTCATATGATGATTTTTCAATGACAGCCAGAGCTTTGAATGCATATTGAAATGGTGGACAGCATAATGAGTCATATCATAAAACAAGTATCCGGTAAGAAAACCAGGCATAAATGATGCGACTTTTTCTTGACCGAATATTGCCAGAAAAAGGAAATAGAACAATAAGGCAAGAGGCAGGCTAACTGATGGTGGCATAACAAGTCTTTTGGAATCACTGGGGAAATCATGATGGACGCCGTGGAAAATAAAATGTATTCTTTCGCCAAAATGAGAAGAAGGTTTGTAATGGAAAATAAACCTATGGAGCATATATTCAGTAAGTGTCCACACAATAACTCCCAAGAGAACCATTGATACAATTGAAAGGAAGTCAGAATCGAAAACAAATACCGCCCTGTAAAGGAAAGCTAAAATGATTGGAATAAAGATATATAATGGAACACTAAAATGAACCTTTGACATTGCTTCAAGAATATCATTGTCGAACATTCTTACTGTTTCATCCTTATTAGAGACAAAATTTTTAGCCATATAACTAATCCATTAAATTGTTTGCATAATAAATATTAGTTCCAGATACAATAAAGTAACTTTCTATAAAATCATTGTGATTTTATATCACAATTTAAATAATTTATTATAACTATGAGAAGAAACAAGGTATTAGGAGGATTTTGTTATCCTCAATAATTTAAAATTGCGTAAAGCAAACAAGTTCCGCAATATGTGTTTAGGCAAATTACACAAGTTTGGGTAAAGATAGATTTGTAATTTTTCTAATACCAATTCCGGGATTACCATTTGGTATAATCATGCCATCAATTCCGCTGACTCCTTCAAAACTATCATTCGTAATTAAAATATTCCCATCCAGATCAGCCCAATCGGCCAATGAACTAATTTGGGCGGCAGCGGAAATAGCGCAAGAGGTTTCAGTCATACATCCAATCATAACACTTAGATTAAGTTCCCTGGCATAATTTATCATTTTTAGCGCTTCATTAAGTCCCGTACATTTCATCAACTTAATATTGATACCTGAATAAATATTTTTAATACGGTCAATATCTTCAAGACGCTGAACGGCCTCATCTGCAATGATTGGTATAGGGCTTCTCTGGTTTAGCCATTCGTTATCTTCAATATTGTTTTTTTTGAAGGGTTGTTCAATCAGCACTACATTTTTAGTCTGAAGCCAGAAGCACATATCAATAGCTTCATATCGGTTACTCCATCCCTGGTTAATGTCGGCATAAATCGGCTTATTAGTAATGCGTCGGATAGTTTCTATGATATCCCTATCATTTTTGCTTCCAAGCTTAACTTTTAGAATTTTGAATTTGTCGGCTTCCTTGAGTTTATTGAGTATCATTTCATTTGAATCAATTCCGATTGTGTATGAAGTGAACATTCCCTTCTTTGGCAGACCCAGCATTTTATAAACTGGCACACCGAGGATTTTACCTTTCAAATCATGAAGGGCGATATCAACTGATGCCTTGGCTGCATTATTCCCAGGTATGCTTTTATCTATATCTGCAAGGATTGATTCTATATCCGTAATATCATTATATCTGGATAAATCGATGGAACTCAGAAATTCCTGAACACTCATCTGGGTTTCAGGTAAATAAGGGGGCAAGGATGCTTCCCCGTAACCGGTTAATCCGTCATATTCAATCTCAACCAATACTATGGGAGTTGTTGTTCTGGAATTGGTGGCAATTGTAAAAGGATGTTTCAGCTTCAGGGTATAGGGATAATATGATAGTTTTATATTTCTCATAAAGGAGAAGTATCAATCGTTAGAATAAGAAGATCATTCCAGTCAGAATTTTCTTTTTCAATTAACATTATTTTTTTAATTCGATTTCATCCTTTAATTTCTTTCTCTCGTGCAATAGCTAATTTTATATCATTTGTAGATTCGAAATAAACTAATTTGTTGATATTATATTTTTTTGTAAACCCGGATAATAATTTATTCTTGTGTTCGTAGATCCTTCTTTCGAGGTTGTTGGTGACTCCGGTATATAATACAGCGTTTCTTTTGTTGGTCATTATATAAATATAATATTGCATAGTCAAAGGTAAAGGTCTCTATTTAAATAATCCACGAGATTTTTCGGAAGGGTAAATGGAGGGGGATGTGGATGTTGGGAGGGCTGAGATTCTTCGCTTCGCTCAGAATGACAGGATGGGGATGAATGACAAATTGGTCAGGCTATGTCGCTGGCGGCGTTCATGAGAAGGTTGATGCCATTGATCTGCTGAGTACTGTTAACGAGAAATACGACGGAATCTGCGACTTCATCGGGGGTAAGGATTCTTTTCAAGGGATGGGAATTAATCATTTCTTCAACTACCCTTTCGTCTGTATCATCTGTGAATGCAGTCTGCATAAACGAAGGGGAAACACAATTAGATGTAATGTTAAATGCGGCGTTTTCATTTGCCCATGATTTACACAATGAAGCAATGTAGGATTTAGCAGCGACGTATTCGGAATAACCTGCAGGCGGTTTGTTTACAATTGAAGAAGTAAGAACCGTAACTATCTTGCCAAACTTTTTTTTCCTGAATCTTGATATTAGTTCCTTAGTAATCTTTATTACTGGCATTATGTTAAACATAAATCCGTTAAGGAAATCCTGCTGGTCAATTTTCTGATAATGCTTTTTAATAATCTTAGTAGCCCAGGCATTATTAACAAGCACGTCAAGGTTAAATGTATCGAGCTGTGCAACAAGAGCGTCTACATCTTTTTCTTCGCGGAAGTTACAAATGATCCCCCGGGTATTGCTGAATTCCTTCTCAATAATATTCTTTTCAGGAGTATCAAATGGACAAGTAAAATAAACTAAGTTCCCTGCTGATGCAGCAAGTTTCTTTGTTATTGATGCCCCTAGGCCTGAAGATCCACCTGTAACTAAAATATTCATGGCATTAATCCTATTTGTATTTTACCGCGGGCTACTTTTACAAGGTTCTGATTTTCAAAGAAATATTTGAATTCAAGTGTATTTACAGATTCATATACCTCTTCAATCTCAGCACGAAAAGTAAGAGTATCATTTTCATAAACAGGGCGAAGGAATTTTATCTCCTGTGTCTGAATAAGTACATCTTTAGTAGGTAAACATTCGCCGATAAAATAAGAGAGGAATCCATTAAGGATATTTCCATGCATTACTTTTCCAGTGAATCCCTTCTTCTTTGCGAATTCTTCATTTGTATGAAGCGGATTTAAGTCTTTAAACAATAACTTAAATCCTTCATAGATTTCGGAACTGACAGTAAATGACTGTGTAAACTTGTCGCCTTTATTCATATAATTTTTATTTATTATTTAACGGGCTCTTCTACTTCAGATTTTATTTTAATGAATGTTGGATAATCTGTATATGAAGCAACATCAAGTTTCCACATACTTGTTTCTGCACTTACATCAGTAAATCCTAATTCCTTGTAGTGATTTTTCACCATGCCATTTTTAGCAGTCGGCAGGTATTCTCCGATAATTTCTTTGAATCCGTTCTTTCTTGCTTGATCAACAATCTGGTTAAGGACAAATTTTTCCATGCCTCTTTTAAGAACTCTGCAGCTCATTATCCATGTATCCACAAATAATGCCTGGCCTTGTTTCTTCAATATGATAAGGCTTATCAAACCGTAATCGCCGTATTTATCTTCGAGAGAAAAGTCAATAGTTATAAAATTATCTGAATTAGCAACATTACTAACCTCTTCTTCACTATAGCGGACAGTCCGAAGGTTGAATTGGTTTGACCTTTGAGTTAACTGGCTTACTCTGGGGATACTGAATTTATTAAACGGCTTAACATCTGAAAGCATATTAAGACTACCGAGGAACTCATCTTCATTAACGAACTGCTGCTGAACGATAGCTCTTTGAGCTTCTTCCTGATACTGCTGTGTGCGCTGTTCGTCTTCTTCGGTATATGATGCTGTCTCGAACAGATTGCATGACCTAAGGTAATTAACATACTCTGCAGGATCTTCGGGAAGATCAGGAACTGTAATATCCGGAATATGGGTTTTGACCATATTTCTTTCAAACGGATTGTCATCAAGGAAAACCATTGAATCGAAACCAATATTCAGAATACTCTGAATATATTTGATATTCTGGGCTTTGTTTTCCCAGTTAGCAACAAAAATTGCGATGTCCGCAAGCTTTAGTACCATGTCAGGATGTTTTTCAAAAGGCTCTTTTGCTATATGCTCGGTATTCTTACTGCAGACAGCGAGGATTATCCCTCTTTGCTTTAGCTGCTTTAAGTAAAGCTGAAGCGCGGTGAATGCTTTACCGATGCCAAGTTCTCCAATCTGAATATTCTCAACACCGTCGTCACCAATAATGCCTCCCCAGAGAGTATTGTCAAGATCAAGAATGACACATTTTTTCATTAAACCGGCGATGGCAAGAATAATATCAACTGTATTTTTGGCAACTATCGGGAGGAAATCAAAACTGAAAATAAGTTCAGTGGAAATGGTAATCTTTGGATCAGTGCAGAATGCCTGTCCATAAGTATTATGGAGAGAAGCAACATCGTTAATGAACAGATTCTTGTATTTCTGAGAAAGGTTCATCAACTCATAATTTATTTTCCTTACCTGATAAAGGAATGAATATGATGTTTTGTTTCCATAGTTACCGAAGACATAATCATTAAGTTCTACATAATTGAAAAAGATTACTTTGCATTTATTGTTTTTAGTAATAGTCTCATACATATTAGCAATTGAGCGGATGTGGTTTTCCGCAAAATTCATTTTATCCTGGCTGCCCAGTTTATAAAACTTCTTCATCAGTTTTTCAGCAGAATTATATATAATTACATATTCTGATTTGGATTCATAGAATTCTGATTCCTTATCATAGACCTGCAAATCGACCTGATCATAATCAGCTTCGTACATTTCGAAGTTATAACCGACCTCGTAACCATAACCTCTAATTGACTGCACAACCAGCTGGGTTGCTGAATCACCAAGGACGGCTACTTTTACTTTCTTAAACTTTGAGAAATCTTTCTTCAGGTTCTTTTTTAGATCGTTAAAATTCATTGCATTATACCTTCTAAAATTGGAAATAAAGGAACGGCTGCAAATCAGCAAACCGGAATTGAATTACCACCCAGATAACAACAACTAATAAAGCAACTTTACCCGGCATGGATGAATTTATTACAATTGACCTTGTTTTATCTTTCACAGATTCAGGGAGGAACTGAACAATAAATCCGCCGAGAATAAGACTTATGATAAGTTTATATCCTTTAACAAACTGTAAGAATACTTCGCTATGGAAGAAACTGAATATCTGTTTCAGAATGTCGCCTGCTAATGAAAGACTTGGCGATCTGAATATAACGAATGCAAAAACAACAAGCTGGAAGGTGATAAACCATTGAATGAATTTAACAACTTTAGAATCAGCAAGGCCTGTCTTTTTATAAAACTTAGTTCTCAATTTCTTAGTAAACACAGAGAAGCCCATATAGAATCCGTGTATTGCACCGAAAGCAATATAAGTCCAACTTGGGCCGTGCCATAAACCGATAATTGTAAAGGTGATGAACAGAGCAAGGGCATTGCCTGCTAACTTCATGTTTCTGAACTTCATCTGCATAGGTTTAAACAAATAGTCAAGGCACCATGAGGACAAAGTAATATGCCATCTTCTCCAGAAGTCAGCTATAGAAGTGGCTTTGAACGGTGCATTAAAGTTATCTGTTAATCTGTAGCCCAAGAGTAAACTTATTCCAAGAGCCATATCGGTATAGCCGGAGAAATCAGTATATAATTGGAGCGCATAGGCATATGCGGCTATAAGATTTTCAACACCTGTAAACATCTTAGGGCTATCGAATACTCTGTCAACAAAGTTAATTCCGATATAGTCAGCGATAACAACTTTCTTAATCAATCCGCAGACAATTAAGAACAAAGCCGTGCCGATCATTTCTTTTGTCAGTTTATTATCTTCTTCAATCTGAGGAAGGAAATTTGAGGCTCTTTCAATGGGACCCAAAAGCAGAGTGGGGAAATAAAAGACAAATAAGGTAAAATCCCTAACGCTTTTAACAGGTTCAATATTTTCAAGATATATTTCAATTACATAGCTCAAAGCCTTGAAAATAATAAAGGATATTCCAACGGGAATAAAGATATCGAGCGGAGTTATCTGAGAACCTTTTATTTCATTTACAATCTGGATAAAGAAATTGGTGTATTTGAAATAAGTAAGGAGTCCAATATTAGCAAGAATAGCCGCGATGAAAATAGCTCTTCTCTTCCCTCCTAATTTAGTAGCGCCGATCCATTTACCCGCAAAATAATTGAGGAATGTAATCAGGAATAAGAGGAGGAAGTATACGCCGGAGGCTTTATAATAGAAGTAGATAGAAAATATTATAAGTAAGTATATTCTGATAGGTTTACTTTTATAAAACAAGCGGTATAGAGCGAGCAGAATAAAAAACGAAAACAGGAACATACTAGAAGTGAAAACGAGGGGATCTGTTTTGTCAAAGACAAACAGTAGTTTCAGCTTATTTATATCAATGTAGTGAAGCATATGTATTAATTGTAGTTATTGATAAATATATTTAAACGGCGGATACTCCAGCCAATTTACTGTCAATAAGTGCCTGTAATTCACCCATATTTTTAATTTTCAGGATTTCCATTCCCTTGAATTTAATCTTATAATCTTTTTCGATTGCAACAATTATCTGGATATGAGTAAGAGAATCCCAACCCGGAACCATATTAGCGGTAGTTCCATCGTTAAAGTCAAAATCGTCAAGATCGAGTTCTTGCAATACTACTTTTTTTAATTTATCTGAAATCATGTACAGCTCCTTGATATATTTTATAAAAGCGAATCCGGTTTAACATCCATGAAAAGGTCAACCGGTTTAATTTTAGCTCCAGCAACTCTGGTATCTTTAGGTATAAAAGAGAGCAGAACTAATAGAATTATAGTTAACCCCAACATAATTACCGGTGTATTTTTATATTCCTTTTGCACTGGCTGATCCTTATTTGTTTAATTTTTCCTCAGATATCCACAAATCGTGTACCATTATGGAATTATTGCCCTATAAATCAAATTCCACATATGGTTTTATCAAAATAAGACATTAATTGATAATGTGTCCTGAAACAAGATGAGAACTTAGGAGATCAATTTAATCTTTTATAATAAAAAAAGCCACGTAAATAATTTAGGAGGAGAAGGGATCATTTAAGAAGAATGAACTTTCTGGAGGCGAAGTAATTGCCGGATTCGAGTCTGTAGAGACTAATAGGGGTAAGATCATACCAATATAGTGACTTAATATTTTGTCTACTATTAGGGGGAATATCAGGGGTAAGATCAATTTTCAGGATCATTTGTTAACCCCGGCAGGACCTTTTTAGCATCTCTGCAGGACCTTTTCAGGATCTTTTCAGGACACTTTCATAACCTTTTTATATAGGCGGGTGCTTAACGATGGGACAACGATGGGACAACGTTGGGACTAAGACGGCCTTATAATTGGAGTAAGGAAAATACTCATTATAGCTTTAAATAATACTCCCGCAATACTTATTATATACTTAAAGTGTACTCAAAATATACCCAGACAGTATGTAAACAATGCTATGCACATATATCGGAACCCTTGCAGAACCGCTGCGGAAAGGCTCATGGGATTAATTATAGTAAGTAGCGGGGAAATACAATCCCCTGCCCTTTGGGCGACGCCTTTAGTAAGGGGATAAAAAAAATCCCCGGTCAAGGCGGCCGGGGATAAAAAGGGCTATTTAAGTATAATTACTTTAGGAGGATCATTTTCATTGTGGATGAATTTGTTCCAGCGGAGACTCTGAAAATATAGATACCGCTGGATACTTTATTTCCTAAGTTATTATCTCCATTCCATTGAACTCTGAATGTACCAGCATTCTTTTGTTCATTTACTAAAGTCTTAACTTCCTGTCCTAACATGTTAAAGACTTTAACGTTAACAAAAGCTGCTTTAGGCAATCCGTATTTGATTGTCGTAGAGGGGTTAAATGGATTGGGGAAGTTCTGGAATACTTCAAAGTTTTTAGGAATTATATTTGTTTCATCTGTAATTCCCGTTGTGCCTCCAACGTTGAAATTTCCTCTGTTTGAATAGACGAATGATTTACCATCTGTTGAAACTGAAGCAACTCTCCAGTAATATTTCCCATTGTCTAATGATGTTACCACCTTATTCATTTGCGATAAGTTATCATATTCCGATACGGGATTGCTCATATCAGGACTTTTGGATATCTCTAATTTATAAGATTGGCTGGCAGCGGGGGCTGTTGTTATAAACCAACTTAAACAGATTGAGTTAGAGGGAACTAACACTCCATTTACAGGACTACCGGCAACAGGAGATACAATCTTCATTGCTGAGCCAGCTTCTGTAAACAGCGCACCACCTGTTAATACTTCATCAGACCATTCTGAAGGTGCGGCTGCTGAGCTCAAAGTCCTGACACGCCAATGGTAAGCCTGTCCCGGGGTCAATGAGGTACCATAAAGGAAGTTTTGAGTTGAATTTGATGTAACTACCGTACCTGCAGCATCAAATGGCGCAGACAGAGGCTTTACTTCAACTTCATAAGTTACAGTTCCAGTAGTAGTTCCGAGAATATACCATTCAAGCAGCGGCTTAAGGTCAAAGATAGTTGCTCCGCCTAAGGGCCATGCTACATAAGGTTTAGGATTACCAAACTGAATTCCATCAGTATTAAATGTTGCGAGATCGGAATAGCCGGAAACTAAGGAACCTGAATGAGCCTGAATTTTCCAGGAATAAGTGTTACCCGGAATTAAGGCAGTAGTTAATGTTGTAAATTCTGCCGCTATACCAGTTGCAGTGTATACTGGGTTTACCAGGTCTAAATTATTATAAACGACTATATCATAAGTGACTGCAGAGCCATAATTGCCGCCAAGATACCATTCCATTCTGGGCATGGTTACAAAAATAGAAGCATTGTTTATAGGCCATGTTTGTACTGGTTTTGGAGGAACTCCACCCAGACTATTATCAATTATGAAATAAGCGAATGATGAAAAGTCAGAAGATCCCGCACTGCTTATTGATTTTACATGCCATTGGTAAGTATGACCTGCTAAAAGAGAAACAGAGACTGAAGCGCTATTTCCTGAAACAGTTGTATCAAATAAAACCGTACCAGGAACTGCTGAATCAAAAACCTCAACAGTGTAAGTCACGGTTCCTGAAAAAGCGCCGCCTAAATACCATTCAAGAGAAGGTGTAGAAGTGTAAATAACTGTGCTGTTTGTCGGCCAGCTGGGAACAGGGACCGGAGGTATTCCGCCCTGATCGCTAAATACATTAAAAGTAGTTAATGCAGAATAACCAGAACCAGAGCCGCCGAAATGGCTCTGAACCTTCCATGAATAAGCATGCCCGCCAAGTAGAATTCCTGAAGGAACAGATTGATTTGTGGAAGATAATCCTGCTTGTGTATAAACCGGAAGCCCGGTTCCATTATCAATTATGATCACATCAAATGTAAGAGCACCATCAAACGGAGAACTTGTATACCATCCAAGATTTGGAGTAGTTTCATAAATAGTTGAACCGGCAGTAGGCCAGGTAGGAATTGGCATAGGAGGAGTGCCTCCCTGGCTATTATCTACTCTGAATGTAGCTGGTGTTGAGAAATCCGAACTTCCTGAAGTGCCATGACTGATTGCAATCCAGTAGTACGAGTGACCACCAGGTAAACCTGAAGTAACAACCTGATTTGTTGCAGTAATATTTTGAGCCACAAAAACAGGATCGTCCTGATCACTACTATCGTATACCATTACATCGTAATTAACAGCGCCGGTGAAAGAGCCCGGAAGATACCACTCAAGTTTAGGGTTGTTGGTGAAAACCAAAGTATTATTAATCGGCCAGGTTTGAACAGGTACAGGCGGAGTTCCGCTTAAACTGTTATCAATCCTGAAGGATTGTTCAGTACCGAAGTCAGAATAATTACCGTTTAATGAATAACATACATCCCAATAATAACGTTGACCTCCGGATAATAAACCTGGTGCAACGGTAAAAGTGGTACTTGTTGAATCACCAAGCTTTGTAGTATATGAAGCTGAATCAGTAGAGATGTATACAGAATAAGTAGGTGTACCGGAGACACCAAATAACAAATAATATTCAAGAGTAGGAGTTGTTGTAAAAACAAGTGAATTCCCAATTGGCCAGCTGGTATTAGGTACACCTGTAAGCATGCCAATCCAAGGGACGAAACTTACCTGACCGCTTGTTAAATGTTTAATGACCGCTCTATTGTTAACCGGACCCCATGAATTATTCCTTGCATCAACTGTAGCAGTTGAAGTATTTGCGATGGCAAGTTTTCCAACGGGCGCTATAATATTAAAACCACTAATAGATACATTAGTCAGCGAGCCGCTGACTGTGATAACATTGCCGTTAGCTGGAGATAATACACCATTAGTTCCTAAAATACTCACATTTTTAGTAATAGGAAGATTATCTGCATAGACACCGGGAAGGACATTAATAATTGAACCATCGGGCGCATCACCTAAGGCAGGAGAAATCAACATAGAGTCTTTAACCCAATACTGGCAGGTAGTGATCTGGCGGACTATTGAGCTTGATGCGGGAAATGGTGAATTGGTAGCAACAAAGAAAGCTGAGGGCCTATCGATTTGGTAGACAGTATAACCTGGGATGCTCAAGGATTTCACATAATAGTCAAAACCGAGTATATAGAGGTATGAGTTAAACAAACCGGCTTCGTCCTGATCATAAACTTTATTAATTTCGCCAAAACTGCATGAAGCACCATCAACAGTAACATATTGAGATGCGATATGTTTGGCAACTGATGAATATATAGCAAGACCTCCCCAATAATTGCCATGAGTAGTAATATGATTTGCATAAGCATCAACGCAGCCAGCAAGGCTAAGACCGTTTCCGGCAGAAGTATTTGAAGCAGTGAGGTTTTGAATTGTAAGGTAAGTAACGCCATTGAAATCAAACGGAGTTTTACCGGAACCATCAATTGTAATATTATCTAAAACTAAATTGTAGATAACGGGATCGCCGCTAACGTGAATAGGATAGCCATCTGCAGCGCCCGGAATAAGAGTAAAATTGCTAAGAGAAGAATTGGATTTATTAACGAATATTTCATAGAGGTCTAATAATCCGGAAGCGTCAATGATTACGCCGGACTGACTTTCACCTTTAATAGTGAGCTGATGATCTAATTGAATAAATGAAGTAAGCTGGTAAGTTCCATTAGCTATATCGATTATATCGCCGTCATTAGCGGCAGCAACAGCATCTTTGATATTAGAATAATCTGCGGGGACATGGATATGGTTGGCAGTAACCAAAGAAAAGTCAGGCGAGATAAACTGAACTGCTCCGGTAGCATGATCTGCTATTTTTATTTTAGCTCCGGAAGCTGTAACGCCCGGGTACCAGGCGAGAGTATGCTGACCATCGAGACTGAGGTAGTTGCTATAGATGACTGTCCAAGCAGAACCGTTGTAAAAACTTATATCAACTGTAGATATGCCTGAACTTGACCAGGCAATATTATCAATTGAACCAACGCGCCAGTTTTCACCGCCGGAAGGAGATAAAATAGTTATGGATTGTGAATATGAAAAACCCCCGAACGTACAATATATTAATACTGCCAGAACACAATTCAAGATAGTTATTCTTGATTTCATAGCTCCCTCACAGATTTTTCGAAATAGAAAATAGTTTTAACGAAATTACAGCATTTTAAAATCTACATTTAGAGATATAAATATCAACAAATATTCGATTAAAGGACGATTGTATCGACCAATGGTAAATCATTACTATTAAAAGCGATAAACCAGAGTAGTTATAAAAGCATTATTTATATTACAGTATAAATAAACTATCCGGTATTGTAATGATATTACGTTGTTAAGGAAAATAGAAAGCTAAACATTAAATAGTATTCTACCAGAGGAAAATTAAACAGAAGAAGCATTAAGGTCAATTAAAAAACGAAGAATTTAAAGATTTTTAGGGTAGAATTGAGAAAAGTAAAGGCGGGGAATCATCCCCGCCTTTACCAATGAAGAGGAATATTTTACTTTAACAATAACATTTTCATTGTTTGAACATTGTTTCCTGATACTACTCTGAAAATATAAGTACCGCTGGAAACTTTATTGCCTGATTTATTATCTCCGTTCCACTGAACATTAAATGTACCGGCGCTTTTATATTCACTTACTAAAGTCTTTACTTCCTGACCTAAAATATCATAGACTTTAATAGTAACATCAGCTGCAGCAGGCAGGCCGTATTTAATTGTAGTTGTAGGATTAAACGGATTAGGATAATTCTGGAATACTTCGAATTTTGAAGGAATTATTCCTGATTCATCTTTTACTCCGGTAGATCCACCAACCTGGAAGCTTCCTTTATTTGAATAGCCGGAAGATTTGCCATCAGCATTTTTAGCAATAACTCTCCAGTAATAGAGGCCATTTGCAGGGGAACTTATTGCTTTTGTTAACTGAGTAACATTATCATAAACCATGATTGGCTTGCTCATATCCTGGTTGCTGGAAATCTCAACCCTATAAGTCTGACTAGCAGCGGGGGCAGTTGACAAGAACCAGCTAAGGCAAACAGAACCTGAAGGAACAGGAGCTCCGCCGACAGGGCTTCCTGCCAATGGATTTACAATTGAACCGTCAAGAGAAGCTATTGAGAAATGAGCGCCATCTGACCAAACGGATGCACCGGCAGTAGTACTATGAAGTTTTACTCTCCAATGGTAAGCTGTACCAGATGACAGTGGTGATGCTAATGCATAGGTAGCTGCGGCACTGGCAGTAGTAATTGTGGCAGTACCATCGAACGGATCTGATTCAGGTTTTACTTCTATTTCGTAAGTAATTGTGCCCGCAGGTGTTCCTATCAGATACCATTCAAGTGTAGGACTCAGGTCGAAAATAGTTGCACCGCCAGCAGGCCATGCTTCGAATGGTTTTGGGTTTCCAACGAGACTTCCATCTACGCTGAAAAGTGCCAAATCAGAATAGCCAGAAACGAGGGCGCCTGAATGAGTCTGTACTTTCCACGAATAACTGTTACCAGCAATTAACTGAACTGAAACCGGAACTTTCTGGTCGGTTAAACCGGTTGCAGAAAATACAGGATTAACTAAATCTGAATTATTATATAATTTAAGATCATAGGTAACTGCAGACGCATAATTTCCACCGAGGTACCATTCAACTGTTGGTGAAAGATCAAAAACAGTAGCGCTGCTAACAGGCCACGTAGGGACAGGTTTTGGAGGAATGCCGTCGAGACTGGCATCAACTGTAAAAACAGCGTAGTCTGAATAATCAGAATTACCATTGCTACTGACAGCCCTGACATGCCACTGATAAGAATGACCTCCAAGAAGAGTTACACCAACTGGAAGGCTATTACCTGAAACAGAGCCTCCATAAACTAATATTCCAGGGGCAGCTGCATCATAGAGCTGAACATCATAAGTTACAGTTCCTGAATAAGGACCGCCTAAATACCATTCAAGCGCTGGGGTAGAATTGTATATAGTTGCGCTGTTTGCAGGCCAACCGGGAACAGGTACAGGAGGAACGCCGGTCTGGTCAGCAAAAATATTAAATGAAGCTATTGTTGAATAGCCGGAATAATTTGAATTATAATGGCTTTGAACTTTCCATGAATAAGAATGACCGCTGATTAAAATTCCAGCAGGAACAATCTGATTTGTTGAGGTCAGGCCGCTTGGTGAATAAACTGTATGTCCGGTACCAACATCAACCAAGACCACATCAAAAGTAAGGGTGCCTTTGAATGGTGCGCTTGTATACCAACTTAATGCCGGTGTGGTTTCGAAAATAGTAGAACTATTGATAGGCCATGTTGCAACTGGAACAGGAGGAGTTCCGCCAAGACTGTTATCCAAGTAGAATCTTTCAAAAGGTGAATAAGCAGAAGGAGGTAAACCAGGTGACTGTGTCCTAACCATCCATTTATATGGATGTCCGCCCATTAAAATACCATCAGTAACCTGACATTTTGCAGTTGACATTCCCTGCATTCCAAACATAAACCTATTTGTCATTGTATCAATAAGAATAACATCATAGGTCAAAGGAACTTCAATAGGAGAGCTTGTGTACCATTCCAGAATCGGGTCTGTTTCAAAGACTTTAGTATTATTAACCGGCCATGTCTGAATTGGAACTACAGGAGCATTGCCCTGAGTTGCACCGACTCTAAAAGAAGCTTCGGTTGAGAAGTCAGAATACTGACCGCCGATAGTATAAGCAACATCGACAAAATAACGGCTGCCGACTGTTAAATTTGGAGCAGGATAAAAGAAATCGGTTGTATCTCCAAGATGAGTTGCGATAGTTCCGGAATCACTTGAAAGATAAACAACATAAGTCGGCGTACCTGAAGTACCAAATGGAACATAGAACTCAAGATTTGGGGAGGTTGTAAATATTAAAGAATCCCCTTTCGGCCAGTTAACGACAGGCAAACCTGAAAGCATACCAGTCCAGGGAGAGAAAGTTACCGGACCGGCAACTTTAGCTAGAATTGTTATTCTATTATTAACGGGACCCCATGAATTGTTTGTAGCGTCAATTGTGGCAGATGTGCTGTTATTGAATCCATAAGTTGCAGCTACAAGAGAATTTTGATGAGCAACTGTTGAGCTTGCAGCAAATCCATTATAAGGCGCTGTTAATATAGCATTATTCACTCCGCTTATCGTATTACTTAGAATCTGAGTCCCTGTTGCTTGTCCTAAAATCCTGATACCAAACTCACCAGAATAACCGACTGCATTGGAAATAACATTGCCGGAAATAATTGTATTAGCAATATTTCCTGATATTCCGTCGCTTGAATTATTCCAAAGGGAAATGCCGCGGCGAGAAGGTTTCAAATTAATTAAATTATTATTAGAGATTTCTAAATTTGTAAAGCCGCCGGGTGCAGTATTATTTGTATAACCTCCAGTAATAGATATACCAGCGCCTCTGTGGCCGCTGTCGTAGGTGGTACCCCAACCCATATCAATGGAATTACCGGAGATCAAATATTTAGCAGAAATAGTGCTGGCATCATGGTTCATAATAAACATCATATCATTGGCATCGGCATTAAAGATACCATCATCGATAGAATTATTTGTCAATTCTACTGGTCCTAACCATTGTTCAACAAGAACGGGATTCCCTACTGCCGGGCTGCTTCCTCCTCCATGAATAACATTATGGTCAAAAACCAATTTACCACCGGGAGCCGGTGAGGAATATGCATAAATTCCCATGTTGTCGTTTGCTGTACCCGAAGTTGACTGAACACACCAAATAACATTATTTGATATTGTTATTATTCCGGTTCCAGTTAGGGCTCCGACTAGAAAGCCGGAAGAAGCAACTGAAGAAGCCGGACCTGTCTTGATTGTGAATCCGTTAACTGTAACATTGCCGGATAGGTTTTTAATTGTGACTACACTTCCAGCTGAAGTATTTGCTGAAACATCAATAGAAGTAGAAGAACTACCTGCTCCCAAGAGAGATAGTGGTTTTCCGATAACAATTGTTTCATTGTATGTTCCAGGTGCTACAGATATAGCTGCACCTGAAGCAGAGGCATCAATTCCATCCTGAATTAAATTAAAAGCGTCAAAGCCCCAGAAATGACCGCCGCAGGATGTATTATTGAAATTAAGATCTACAAATTCATTTGAAGCTTTGGAGCCTGAATATAAAGCACTTGTGCATTCGCCGTCAACCTCAGGAGTAGTAGTGCCGTCACTGAAAAGCCATGCACCTGAAGGATCCTGAGTAATTGATAAATAATAACAGGCGCTGTTTATATCATTCTGGTTTGCAGATAAATTATAGTTTGCAAGAGACATGATTACATAAGCAGTAGTCTGCCAGTCATCATCAGTAAAAGTAGGTTCAACATTAGCGCCATAAGACCAGCTATAAGCTCCTCTCACGGTTCCGGTTGAATATTTACACTCTCCCAGAATGCCAACCAATCCTGGTAATTCTGATGTGTGGGTTCCTGATGATGTGAAGGCATTGATAATGCCTGTAATTCCAAGAGTATACCAATAATAATTGGTATTAGTATAAGTCGGATCCCAACCTCTGTTTTGAGTGCCGTAAGGTTTGAAATATCCGGGGTTACTATTAAACGCATCCTGATATATAACTTCTGCAATATCTACAGCATCCTGGTGATAGGAGCCTGTAAATCTTGAAGACAGCATCTGGGCAACTACAGCATATTCGCCGATATCCCAGGGAACAATTCCATTCTTATAACCTTCTATGACAGCTCTTTCATCTCTTTTGCCTTGAGCAAATAGAGTAGCGGTACCCCCGCCCTCTGCTATACGAGCGTCATATTTTGCTTTTGCTGCATTTTTATAGATATCAGGAGTTACACCTGGTATATCCTGATAGAGCAAAAGGAGCTTGATTCCATCAGCATCCTGAACAGTAGGATCAGTTATCATATAATCGCAAGCATGCCCCAATGCATTCTTATAAATATCATCATTTGATCTTAAATACTGATAATACAGCCCCAATCCAGTAACGCCGTACAAATTGCTGTAGGTAGCAGCAGCGGGTCCATATGGAGCGGAAAAGTTCCAATCCCATCCGTAATTAGATGATGACTGAACATTTAAAAGAAAACCCCCGTCAGCAGTCATAGCATTATCAAAGTTTACAACGTATGACGAAGCAAGCTTTGAATCTGGAGCTTTTTTACTGATAGAGTGTTTAATTTGGGACAGATGTGTTTTAATGGTTCTTTCAGATTTATTCACAGGCGTGGCAATTCTGGAAGCCACTAAAGTCTGCGAATAAGAAGCACCCCCGATCAGACAATATATTAATATTGTTATCACGAACCTCAAGAGTATAATTCTTGATTTCATTGAGCCCTCACTTAATGATTAAAGAAAATAGTTCTATGCCAATTTCAGGCAAACAAAGGTAAATTAACTTTGTGATATAACTCATATATTTTCGACTTAAAGCATATATAGTCGTTAAGAGGCCAAATGAATCCGATGACTGGTAAATGATTTTGAGAGGAATACAAGGGAAATGATAACCCGCTAACTTTTTGTTTTACATATAATTACCGATAGAATTATTTTATTTAATAACTATCATCTTTTTCCATGATGTAAACTTTGATCCATTAAAACCAATTGCATCAAGTTTATACAAATAAATGCCGCTTGCGAGTTTTGAAGCATCGAATTTTATTGAATGAATACCTAAACTCATTTCACCATTCACAAGTTCAGCTATTTCCTGTCCAATCAGATTAAATATTTTTAGTGTGACTTTAGAATCATAGAAGAGATTGTAAGTTATTTCTGTAGTCGGGTTGAAGGGATTGGGGAAATTCTGAAATAACACATATTTATCCGGAGTACTTAATTCAACGGTTAATTCTTTTGAATAATCTGAATGGCCATTAAAATCTACCTGGCGCAACCTGTACTTTAATGTAACGTGATCAGGGAAATGATCTGTGAAACAATAATTATGAGTTTCTATTGTTGTCCCCTCGCCTTTCACAAAAGCGATAGTCCGGAAATTTCCGTTAACGGTCTTTCGTTGTATTTCAAATCCATAATTGTTTGTCTCTGTGGCTGTTGACCAGTTCAAAATAATATTATTTTGAATAATATTTGAAGTAAAGTTTTTTAGTTCCACTGGAACGGGAGCCTCTAGCCTGTAACCACACAAAGCATAATTCTGAAAATTTAACAATAGAACTGATTCGCCGTTAATCTCACATACTTCAGCCCCTCCTGCTACTCCGATTAAAGACTGAGTTCCCGGTTGAACAGGCAAAGGACCAAACCTGAATTTAGCTAGAGTGTCCCCGGTCAGCGGGTTTACTTTCCACAAATTATTGTAGGGATCTGAAAAAGAGCCCTGGCCCCAAACCCAAAGTAAAGGTCCATCATCGGGTAAATTTGAATATGCTAAACCATATTTACCCTTTAGATTATTCGTTCCGGTCAAATCCCTTATAACTTCACCTGTAACAGCGTCGCATAATATAATGTCATCATTGTAAGAGCACACATAAAATCCATCTTCATCAGGAGTATAAGCAATGGCACGGGCAACTGCGGGACTACCAAGGATTAAAGAGTCAAGAGTTATCCCGTCTCCATCAAAAATATATACTATGCTTTTAGCCGTCCCGCCATATAGATATTCGCCGTCAGTGGTAAGGTCTTTTATTGAGCCGAAATAAGATATGGAATCTAAAAATGAATTTGGACCGTTCCATCCTCCGTCATAACGGTAAATAATATTAGAATTCCATCTGTTGAAATAAAACATGTTCTGGAAGTACATAGCTCCAACTGATCCGTTATTTATCCCAGGATTTCCTACATCCTCAAAATTCCAATTGAAGATAGTAGGGTAAATCCAGTTTGATCCGGGAGTGGTATCAGAGTGCATTGAGATTCTCTCCGATGGATATGAATCATCATTACGCCGGCTTTGTGAAGTAACTATTGAGGACACAACAAATACGAATATGACCACATGCAATATTATATATTTCATACAACACCTTTAATATTTTCTTGTGAACTGAATAAGATCATCATTTCGAAATATTATTTGAGCGTATAATAAAATCTGATATGAATATTGAAACCGCAAAAAATCTTAATAAACCCTTTTAACGTTATTAAATTTTCTTAATTAAATCAAGAATAATTTAATAGTCCTGCCATTTTACCGGATAGACCGACATACCGTTAGACCTTAATAAAACAGATCCCTGTTTATCTGTCCGGTATATTTCGGAATTAACATAATGCAGTTTTGTTATTACTTCCGGTGAAGGATGCCTGTACTTATTTTTTAATCCCGCACTGATTAATGAAATACTGGGTTTAACTAATTCCAGCATACTTAAGGATGAACCCGATTTGCTGCCATGATGGGATACTTTCAATACGGTACTCCTCAATAAATCCTTGTAAAAGGGACCGTAATAATTCTCAGCTTTTTTACTCAGATCGCCTGTAAACAGGAATGATGTATTTCCGTAAACAATTTTAAGAAGCATGCTTTTGTCATTATTTGATTTGCTCTCATTTAGTCCTGCAAAATTAGAGTTCAGTATAAATATTCTGGCATTCCCTGCTTTGATTATTGCCCTTTTAGTATGATATAAGGGAATCTTATTACTTTTTACAAAAGCTTCAAACCTAATATCTCTTGCGAGATTCGTATCAATATCCGGCTTATAAATCGATTTAATAAGCCCTGATTGAATAAGTGAAACAAATCCTCCATAGTGATCAGTATCGATATGTGAAACAAATCCATAATCAATGGAGGTAATATCAAGATAATTAAGCAGCGGCTTAATAATCTTTTCCCCGTAATCATATTTAATTGATGCATTTCCTGCATCAATTAGAGCAGTTTCCCCATCTGGGAATTTAACCAGAAAGGAATCCCCTTGTCCGATATCTATCATCATCACATTCAGCTCATTCTTTTTTAATAAATCTTTTTTATCTATGAGCGTGAAAATATAGAAATCGGCAAAAAGGAATATTATTAACAATGCTTTAGCAAATAGACTTACAAATTTTTTATTCAAATAGAGGAACGATATAAGGAGTATGTAGAAAATCACACTGTCAAATAAAGAAAAGTTTCTTATGCGTATAAACGAATACCCCTCCCCTCCTGATATATGAACTATTAAATAGAGCAGTTGAGTCAGAAGCGAATTGACTGTGCCGTAATAAAGTGCCGCCAAAGGAAAAACATAAGCAAACACAAGTGATGCCAGTCCAACTCCGACAATAAAGCCAATGAATGGTATTACTATTAAATTGGCGGCAAGCGCTGTTAAAGATAACTTACCGAAAAAATAAAGAGTAAACGGTAATGTGCCTATTTGAGCACTTAGTGTCAGAGCACCAAGTTGGAGAAGAGCTTTAATGCTTTTGTTTTTTACCTTATTGATATTCTTTTGAAATCGCGGATAAAATACAGCCATAGAAAATACTGCGCTATAAGTTAACTGAAATCCCGGATCATATATATAGAATGGGTAAAATGCCAAAAGGAATAGTGCAGATATCGCCATCGAATTTATCCCATTGATAGATCTGTTTGAAATGACTGCAATTATAACTACCCCGGACATTAGTACGGCTCTGAATACGGATGCCGACATCCCGGTAATCAAAAGAAAGAATATTATTGCCAGAATCGTCAGGAATGATTTGGAAATAATATTAAACCGGCCTAACAGAATAACACACAACAAGACCACATATTCCACATTAAGACCTGAAACTGCAAGTACATGAACTACACCTGCATTCACAAATTCATTCTTTGTCTGATCATTAATTTCGCTGCGGTCGGCAAGAAGCAGTCCCTTCATTAATGAAGCCGCCTGATAATCATGATAAAGGGATAATTTCTCAGCTACACTCTTTCTGAATTTAAATATAAAATTCGAGAATGAATTAACTTTAGAGTCTATGATATGGAAATCAGATACACTGTAAATATTCAATACACCTGTTGTTCCATAAAGGTGCAGATAACTATTGTAGTCAAATTCTCCCGGATTACGGCTTGTTGTCCCTTTAATAAATGTTCCTGATGCAATTATTCTGTTGCCGGGAGCAATTGTATTATACAAACATTCTAAGTTTTTGCTCTCTGGATCTTTTACAGTGCATATTATATCTACCCGGCGGTGGAATGTTATTTTATTTACTATCGCTGAATCAGCCTGAATATCAATGCGCAATCCATCTTTGTTTAATAGATAAATAAACTCTGCTGTTCCATAAAGAGTAAAATTATTTTCCTTTTCAATTTTATCTAAATAGAACTGCCCGGCTGAGAATGAAATATCCGCAGTTATATTACCTGCCAGAACGAATAACAGACAGATGTTAATCGTGATAATAATACTGCCGCAAGCAAAGCAATATTTATAATTCAACAGAACTAATATCAACGTTATTATTAATAGAGCGGGGAAATAATAAAAACTAATATTTACAAAATGCTGCAGAAGTATTCCGCAAATAAAGAATATTACAACCCGGATAACAGGATAGTTTTTCATAAATTATGCGCCGCAATGACATAAATCTATAAAAAGAAACTATTTGTTGCAAAGAGATTTTTTTATTCTACGAGAGCAAGTATTGCATCTTTTATATGGGAAAGGTCTTTGATCCTTTCATATAGAAATTCGGAATGTCGGCCCCAGGAGATTGTAAGAGCGGGATTCATTGTGTGTGTTTTAACCGATAGGTCTTCAAAATTACCATGATCAGAACATAGAAGTATTGTGTACTCCTCAGGATCAGATTTACTAAATACTGAAAAAAGAAATTCATCAAGAGTATTCAGTGTCTTTTCAATATCGCCCTCATGCCTTCCGTGGCCGAGATGGTCAGTAAGGAAATACTCATAAACAACCAGATCGTTTTGCGAGGCTGCTATTAATAATCTGTTAGCAGCAGTAGATGGCTTGAGTATTTTAAGGTTATATCCTAATCTCTGATTCCATCTTTCATTAGTTATTTCAGCGGTAAGCGCCCTTCCCTGCCGAACATCAGAAACTGTGTTGAACTTCAGTCCGCTCAACTTGGAACTTAATGAGGTAACGCTTAAACGCTGTTTGCCAGAATTAATATAATCAAAAAATACCTTGGGATATGCATTCATGAAAAATGCTTTCTTTCCCCTTCGGATAAATTCATGGAAGATGTTTGTTTCCTTAATTATAGGAATAAGTGTGGAATAAGGATATGGTCCGAAATGCTTGCCTACAAACTTGGGGGCATTCATTCCGCAGAATATTGAAGTCTGGCCTGTTCCGCTTTGAGGGAATCCAGCAACTCCCATAACGGCGTCTGTCGGGAATATAATGCCTTTGTTAGTCCTGATTACCGGATTATCCAGGTCAGGGACGGCGCCAAATATTTCAGTGAATGTTTTGAATTCATATTTGAAGAAAGGATTAAATAAGGGATCTTTTTTGCCAATGCCGACACCATCGATGAATAACAAAATAATATGATTCATCGCGCTTTAGATTCTACAATCAATGTAACAGGACCGTCATTTATTATCCTGACTTCCATCATTTCGCCGAATATGCCTTCCTTAATTTTGTCAGCACTCAGATTCTCTTTCATGCGTTCAATAAATTTATTGTAAAGTGGTATTGCCAGTTCCGGTTTAGCCGCATTGTTAAAGTCAGGTCGGTTCCCTTTAGCAGTTTCGCCGTATAATGTAAACTGTGAAATAATGAGAACCTCACCATCTATATCTTTAAGTGAAGTATTCATTTTACCATTTACATCTTCGAATATCCTTAGACTGCTGCATTTGTCGGCAGTAAACAAGACATCTTTTTCAGTATCATCGGATTTCACCCCGAGCAGTATAACCATCCCCTTTCCTATCCGTCGGGAATAACTTCTTGAAGCAATATCAACCCCGCCTTCAGTTACCCGCTGAACTACTGCCCTCATATTTTTTCCCCAGAGATAACTCTTTCAATATTCTGATAATCTTTTCTGATAGTGATGTTCTCAAACTTGTTACTGCGTATAATCCGGGTTACTTCAGAATGCTGGTCTTTGCCTATTTCAAAGAACAGTTTTCCATTTTGCTTCAGAATATTATAAGCTCGGGATGAGATAACTTCATAGAACAGATAACCTGAATTATGATCGGTTAAAGCACCCTTGGGTTCATACATCGTTAATTCAGGACGCAGAGTCTCATAATCGCTTATTGAAATATAAGGAGGGTTTGAAACTACAACATCAAATTCAGAAAAGTTCAAATTATCCTTTAGAAAATCTGTCTGAATAAAATCTATTTTATTATCGACCTTGTTTAATACCGCATTTTCTTTAGCAGTTTTCAATGCTGCATCACTTATGTCAACAGCGGTAATATAAGAATTAGATATATTTTTTGCCAGTGATACGGCTATATTCCCGCTTCCTGTGCCGATATCCAGAATATTAACAGGATCGTGATCCTTATAAATTTCTATTATTGACTCAACCAGCAGCTCTGTTTCAGGGCGCGGAATAAGAACTGAAGGATTTACATATAAATCCAATCCGTAAAATTCCACATTGCCAATAATGTACTGAAGCGGTTCAAACTTGCTCCTTCGTTTAAGCAGTTCACGGTACCTTGCAACTTCTTCATCCGCCAAGGGACGGTCAAATAATAGGTAAAGGTTTAACCTCTTGCAGTTAAGGATATTTGCAAGAAGTAATTCAGCATTTATACGGGGAGATTCAATCCCTTTATTTTTCAGATATTCTGTTGAAAGGGTTATAGATTCTAAAACTGTAAGCATTAAATTTTATTCGCTCAGAAAATAATAAATTAAGAAACCAAAGTTAACCTGCAGAGCCGCAAATGAAATACCGCTTATAAGATCGTATCTTCTTGTTTCATTCAGAAGATTCCCGTCTCCGGTTGCCTGATAATCGTCATATCTTTTATCCGCCTTAATTTTATAATAAGCAGTCACTCCCCCCAGTACTACGATAGTACTAACGAAAATCTTGAATACACTGCTTTCAAAAAAGCTTTCGACGGTTTTCTTCCCTGTAAATTTAAGGGAAACTGGATTGTTATCATAACCTTTAAGATTAAAGCTCAATTTTTCATAACCCGGCTTGGTTAATGTTACCTTCCCGATACTTCCATTGATAAACAAGGGAGTGTGACCTATAAGAGAATCGTTTTTTATGACATAAACATCTTCAGGATTGGTTTTAAAATATAAACTGTCCTGCGCATGAACAGTAATTCCAAACAGGATTACCAACAGGATATTATTTAACAATTTCATATGCCTCCAGCTCTCCGTCATCATAACCGATAAAGAGTAAGCTGTCCTTCATAACCGGAGTTAGTTTAAGTCTTCCCCTGAAAGAATATGTATTCTTTTTAATACCGTTAGTTTTATCTACAAAATAGAGTTTCTCAAACTGGTCCGGAAGGATAAGCATGTTTTGAGTTACCATTGGAGTTACATCAAAAAGAGCACCCAGCTTTTTATTCCAGTTTAATTTCCCCGTTGTTTTATTTAATGAATAAAATTCACCGGAAAGATTACCGAAATATACATTATCATCGTCAAGCGCTGGTGTCATTATTATTCTGGTACCTGTGCTGAACTTCCAGTTGATTCTTCCCGATGTTAAATCGAGGCAGTATAGGTTCCCGTAATCATTGCCTATATAGATATTTGATCCGCTTATGGAAGCCCCTCCGTAAAAAGGAAGGCCCGCCTTAATTCTGTATCTTATAGTGCCGTCGGATTGATTTAATGCAATAACTTCGCCCTCATTATTTCCAAATACTACTATATTTTTTCCTAATGCAGGGGATGAATATGTCACTGATTTAGTATCCGTTTCCCAAACTTTTACTCCGTTAGGATTATACTTGTATACTATCCCCTTCTCAGTTGTAAACAGAATTCCATCTCCTGTGTTTATAGTTTCGGTTAATGCACGCCCCGGTATTTTTTCCTGATCAGTATATTTTGATTCATCCAGATCATAATAACACAAATCGGACATGTTCTCATCATTGTGGGCATTAAGATAAATAACACGAAACCTGTCAACCAAAGGGGTTGAGTAAACCGCTCCTGTGTTTTTTAATTGTCCTATCCTTTTACCCGTTTTCATGTCGAAGCAGAAAATCCTTCCAGAAAGATCATTTATAAATACATATTTATCATAATATGAAATTGAGGAATTATTAAAACTGCCGTTTATTGAATTATCCCATATCTTTTTGATTGAGTCGCCTATTACAACCGGGTAATAAAATGACCTCTCCGGCGTTCTGCCGAACATATTATAAGGATTGTTATCCAAAACAGAATCAGTTTTAATAACAGATTGAGAACAGCCTGTCATCAAAGCAATTATACCAGCTGCGATATTGAATAAAAGGTTTTTCAAAAGTCCCATCCGAAAAAGAACTGATAAAAAAGACCCGGCTGGAAATTATTAAAATTATTCTCTATCGTTTTTCCTATATCATAACGGAAGACTATGGCTCCAAAAAAGTTAAAACGAATTCCAACGCCCACATCTCCGAGTGTATTTGTATAAGAATTATCCCATGCGCCACCGGCATCAAAAAAAGCCGCTCCACGAAATCCCCAGAATCCCATATTAACAAACGGGAATTTTATATTTAACTCATCGACTAAAGGGAACCTGAATTCAACAGAAGATATCCATTCTTTTTCACCGAGTATTGACCATCGGGGCCATCCTCTCAAATCCCAGCTCCCTCCCATGAAATATCTTCTTGCCTCTTTTCCGTCATTATAATAAAGCGATCCCCTAAGTGCAATTGCTGTCCTTAAACCTAGCCTTATGTAATGCCTTAAATCCGCGATAATAGTATAATAATCCACATTACTGAATTTTACATCTCCTGTATAACCAAGGAGAATCCTTGCCCTGGTCCCGTCTAATGGACCTGTAGGTCCCCAAATCGAATTATCTAATACCCAGGAAATTGTATTGCTTACCAGTAATGCCTTCCGCTCAATTACACCTTCAATAACTGCTTTATCTGAATTAGCAACGGTAACAGAGGTTTCTATCCTTTGGAATTTTGATAGCGGAAAGTTCATTAAAAAGTAAGCGCCAAAGATTCTCTCAAAATACTCCTGATCCGGATCTGTAAGATCAAATCTCATTCCGCTGAAATGAAATATCCCATATCCAAAATTGGTCCTTTCTCCCAGATATACTCTTTCAAAATCAATATTAAAGCTCTTAAGGAAGTCGCTTTGAACTTCGGCAGAATTATAGATAAGGAAATAATAATTGTCGTCGCTAAACAGGTCACTCAGTGAAAACTCTGCCCCTCCCCTTGTTCCGAATATAGGATCTGTGGTTATCTGGCTCTGTGCGTAATCAAGAGTGTATTCCTTTTTATAATTCGCCTTCTCTCTTTCAGATTCTTTGATCAACATTCCCGGCTTCCATATCCCTTCTGATGAATCGAAATCCATCTTTGTCAATTTATTCTGGAAATCTGAACTCTGTCTGTTGATTCCCTCCTTGTATAAATTAAAGCTGTATTTTTCAAAGCCTGAAAATGCCAGTGTATCATCATTAATAAATACAGGATTAAACACGCTTGTTAAAAAATCTGTAACCTGCTTTACCGAATCAGAAAATATTCCGCTGCTGATACTTATTGATGCAATATTTCTTACGCCATCAGCCTCGGAAGTAAATATAAGCAGCTTCTTATCGGGCGAAATCATAGGAGCTGTACAATTTGAACCTAAATAACTTACTCCCATTATCTTGTGGGTTTCAAGATCATATGAAAAGATATTATATGCTTTCTCAAATTTACCGGATGTCCTGTCAGATGAGAAAATTATCTGATTATCATTCACTCCGAAGGCCGGATCTTTGTCATCATAATAATCGTTGGTTAGCCGCGTTAGCCGGTTGGAATCCCAGTCTAAAACAAATATATCACTGAATCCCTTCTGGTCAATGGCATTGAATACAACCTTTTTTCCATCAGATGAAAACTTAGGCGAATTGATATTGATGAGATAAATGTTCTGATATTCCTGCACTATTCGGTTTTCATTTACAGAATAAAAATGAATTTCATCAGTAATTCCCGACTTAGTAACGAATGCAAGAATGCCGTCTTTAGAAATGTCTATTGAGGATTGAAATAAATGGAAGGCTTCAAACTCCTCAGATTTTTCTCCCTGAAGTATAAGGTCAACATCCGGAAATTCTCTTTTATCATTCAGATCAAGCCTGTATACCGAAGAATATCCATTCCTGTTTGCCAAAAAGAAAAGATAATCATGCTCTCCTGTTTTGTAATGTACTGGCGCAAAATTAAATCCTTCTTCTGTTAACTTTTTAGCGCCTATATCTGTCGGTCTCCTAAAACCAAAAAGCGGATAATATTTCTGCCTAAGGTAATAAAGCCATTCTTTGTCTATTTCTTTTATCGATTTGCCGATTGTATGCTCAATTACCTTATTGAAGTTGGAATACATCCAGATATTTTCAACCATAAGAGGTACTTTCTCTTTCCCGTATTTTTCTTTAACGAATTCAAGAAAATTCTGCCCCTCCTTATACATGACAAATGTCCCGTAGATGGTATACATGTCCTCAAGATTAACAAATAGTCCATTGATTACTGCATCTCTCATAACCATCTCTGCCTGGTCGTCAGGCGTGGTTGACATGTATTCAGCAAGACCTTCTGAGAACCATAAAGGCGGCTCTATATCAGTTGACTGCCTGTGATCTGTTAATACCCGGAATACCTTATTAAACATAAACACATGAGTTAATTCATGTCTAATAACATGCCTGAAATCTTTGTATGATCCAGTGGAGGGAATTACAACCCTCCCTTTAAGGAATTCAGTGAAGCCCCCCACTCCCTCAGGAATAAATCCCGGAGTCGTGTTCGTCTGCTGAAAATGGTTTTGTGTATTATAAAAGATAAGAGGTATACGGCGGGTAACAACATTATCATAGGTTACTTTAAATTCATTATAAGCTTCTTCTGCAACTGAGGCCCCAATCTCTGCAGTCTCCTCCATTTCTCCATAATAATAAATATTGAAATGCTCTGTGCGCAGTACTTTCCAGTCAAACACATCGTACTGCACTTTGTTCTCACCAAAAAAATCGAACTGAGCATTTGCAAAATTGCTTACTACAAATAAAATTATAATGATATAATTAAATGCTTTGAGCAATTCCTGATATACTCCACGGGAAAGGTTCCTAAGCCAGTTTTTCTTTTAGTATATTGATATTCTCTATCTCTGAAGGATCATATCCCCTTACCAGTGCAAGGTAGTATGTAATCCAGTCGCCAAGATAAATTAAATCCATTAAACGTAATTTAAACTCATCTTCACTGCTTTCAAGATATATTTTCTCACAATTGATCAGTGAAGCAGATATTTCAAACCTTTTTGTGATCTGGGTATGATAAAGCTTATCCATTATCATAATGAGCTTTGCATTAAACTGCTTATCAAGAAACGACTCCCACCCTATTATCTCATTATGATTTAATTCTGGAATAATTCCATGGAATGCATGCAGCTTGGCATTTTCATTAAACTGGCACTTCATTCTGTACCCCACAGCCGATGTTACATCAACAGCAGAATAAATAACCGGAATAAAACCAACTAATTCCTTTGCATATTCAAGCGCTTTATTGTCTTCTTTACTGAACTGTACCCCTTTCATTTTCCACATGGTGGTAATTTTCTTCACAAACTTATCTTGTTTGCGGATTACTTTTAGTTCCTGCAATATTTTTAATAAGGTAAAAAAACTTAACCCTAATGAATATCTTGGCTGAAATCCGGGCATTACTTTTACACAAGGGATGTTATTATCCTCTGCAATTTTCCCTATCTTACCGCCAGTTGTTGCGCAAACAATGCTGCATCCCTTTTCAATTCCCTCGGTTAAAACAGAAATAGTCTCTTCTGTATTTCCTGAATAAGATGAAACAATCAATAAAGTGTTTTTATTTGCAAAGGCTGGAAGAGAATAATTACGGTTCACAATGTATGGTACTTTCAGTTCTTTGCTCAGAAAATTTGCCATCAGATCACCGCTGATTGCTGATCCGCCCAAGCCCGTTACTATTATTGACTTAAACCTCTTCCCCTTAAGTACTCCTGCATCAAAACTATTTCCCCAGGCAGATTCAATCTGCTGATAAGTATTTACTAAAACATCAAACTGGTTCTGAGGATCATATTTCACTACATATTCTTTAATTTTCATTTTATTCCTAAATAATATTTCTTGTTCTTGTAATGTTATTTACTTTGAAAAAGTGTTCAATCTTGTGCTGAACTTCAACTTCGGTTGTACAATTTATACATTCATCGGCAAGTATTTTTGCTTTTTCATATGAGATCTTGCTGATGATCCTTTTTGCATATGTTATTACTGCAGGTGAAATGCTCAAAGATGTTAACCCCATACCGATAAGAAGCGGTATCGCTAGTGTATCTGCAGCCATTTCCCCGCAAAGACTTACATCCTTACCTGCATTCTTACCTTCAGATATAATATGGAAAAGTGTCTTTATAACGGCAGGACTGAATTCCTGGTACAAATCAGAGACAAGATCATTCCCGCGGTCTACTGCCATCAGATACTGTATCAGATCGTTCGTCCCTATACTAATAAAGTCTGTTTCCATTGCAAATTCTTTAGCCATTACTGCAGCTGACGGCACTTCTATCATTACACCTATTTTTATATGCTTGTCAAAGGGAATCTTTTCCTGCTTAAGTTCTTTCTTACACTCTTCTATTATCTCTTTTGATTTTCTTACTTCGTTAAGTGTAGTTACCATCGGAAGCATGAACTGTACATTTTTGTTGACGCTTGCGCGTAGCACTGATCTGACCTGCGTCTTAAACATTGATTTATTCTCAAGCAGCAAACGTATACCGCGCAATCCTAAAAATGGATTCGGCTCCTTGAAATCAAGAAACTTAACTTTATCCCCGCCTATGTCAAACGCACGTATAATAATTGTTTCAGGATAAATCCTGGTTGAAAGTCTTGAATATAATAGCGTTTGCTCTTCTTCACCTGGAAACTCGCCGAGTTCCTCTAGTATCTGTTCAGTCCTGTATAAGCCAATTCCTTTCGCGCCGCTTGCTATAACTATGTCAACTTCACCTGTTACATCAACATTTGCCATAATCTGTATTTCACGGCCGTCCTCTGTTATTCCCGGTTTATCCTTAAATTCCTCTAGACCCTTCTGTAGTTCCAGCAGCCTTTGTATCTTGGTCTTAAAGAACTGAATTTGTTCCTCATTTGGATTTATAAGTACATATCCGTGAAAACCATCTACAATTAAAGTGTCGCCGTCTTTAATCTTTAACGTTGCATTATGAGCGCCAACTACAGCAGGAATATTAAGCGACCTTGAAATAATAGCTGCATGCGAAGTAAGTCCGCCATGATCAGTTACAAATCCTTTTACGTTGCTCCTTGATAATAGTATTGTATCGGCAGGTGTAAGTGAATCACTCACAACAATCAGTTCACTGGCTATTTTGGATTCCCACCTCTTCTTCTGAAGATTCCGGATAATCCGGTTCTTTATGTCTTCTATGTCTGATGCCCTCTCATTCATATAGGATTCATGTGCGTTGCGCATAAGATCCTGATACTTTGAAATTTCATCATTTACTATGTATTCCGGTTGACGCTTCTCTATCTTCACCCGGTTAACAATAATGTCAATCAGAACCGGATCATCTAATATCATTAGTTGGGCTTCAAATATCCCTGCTCTGTCAGGGTCCATCTTCTCCTTTGCAAATGAAAAGATTTTATTCAGTTCCTTCTTTGACTTCTTAAGCGCTTCATGAAGATTGGCTATTGCCTCTTCTTCATCCGCTACAATACCGTCATTTATTTTAAGCTTCTCTTTTGTATAAAGATAAACTTTAGCAATCACAATACCCGGTGCGGCAGCTATTCCTGCGATTTTATTTTCAGCTTCGGTTAATATTTGTTTGAATGATTTCAAAGTTCGTCAAATCCTCGGTTAAAATAATCTATTATTTCATCTGCAGCTTCGTTTTCATCCGCCCCATCAAAGTTTAGAACAAGCTCTGAACCCATTTCAGCGGCTAATGTCATTACTCCAATTATACTTTTACCATTAATGTTTAAGCCGTCCTTCGATATATAAAATTCGCATTTATACTTGGCGGCTAATTTAACTATCGTTGCTGCAGGCCTTGTATGCAATCCCGCGCTGTTAACTATCTTTACTGTTCTCTCTATCATTATTTGCTTCTCTTGATTAAAGAATCCGTCAGCCACATAAAAAACTCCCTGTCCTCGGGATCTTTAATATATTTCAATTGCGCTAACGCCTTACCTGAATACTTTACTATCTCAAACTTCGCATCGTCAATTACTCCAAGTTTGCAGTAAAGATCTCTGAATTTTGATATCTCATCTCGCTTAATCCCCTTCCTCTCAATTACACTCAGAAATTCCTTCTTATCCTTGCCTCTCGACTTTTCCAGCGCTTTAAGGAATAGAAATGTTTTCTTCCCTTCTATAAGATCACCTCCGACAGCCTTGCCGAATTCCGATTCGTTGCCTAGTATGTCCAAAAGGTCATCCTGTATCTGAAATGCAATTCCTATGTTCTTGCCGTATGATGAAAGTGCCTTCACTTCCTTTCCTGAAGCTCCAGCTATCAATGCCCCAATATTGCAGCACATCTCAGCCATAGCCGCAGTCTTCTTTTCTATCATTATAATATAATCTTCAATCGATACATTTTTTACAACCTCAAAGTCCTTATCCATACTCTGACCTTCACAGACTTCAATCAGTCCCTGTGTAAATGACTTTAGTATTTCAGCAGTGTTGTTCTCGGCATCTTTCAGAAGATATTCATAAGCTACCGATAACAAACTGTCTCCGGCAAGTATTGCAGTGCTAAGGTCATATTTTTTATGAAGTGTCGGTCTCCCCCTTCGTTTGTCAGCATTGTCCATTATATCATCATGAACAAGTGAAAAATTATGAAACAGTTCAACTGCAACAGCTGCATTGTATGCTTTACTAAAATCACCGCCTGCTGCTTTCGTTGAAAATAAAACCAGCAATGGACGCAGTCTTTTCCCTCCGCTTTCAAGTATATAAGCCGCTGGTTTATATAATGAATATGGCTTTCTGTCCTTTAACGCTTTACTAAGCCTGCTTTCAATTATTAATCGTTCCTTTTCGTAAAGTGCACTGAACCGGGTCAATATAACTTTTCCTTATTTGTTTGAGAAAATATTAAAAATACTTTACCTTACTTGTGAGTATCATTCTGAATTAACTTCTTACTTCTTACTTCCTACTCCTTACTCCTTACTCCTTACTCCTTACTCCTTACTCCTTACTCCTTACTCCTTACTCCGCACTCCTATTTCACGCTCTTTCGAAGTCCGGCTTCCATGTTTTAATCGCCTTTTTAATACTGTCATTACTCAGATTTTCAGAAGCAGCGCGATTTGCCAGTTCTGCTAATTCAAGGTCTGAAGCAAACCGTAATGCAACTATCTGACTAAGAGTAAGTCTCGGATCCAACAATTTGCCTGTTAGAACATAATGCCTAAGGTTCTCTTCTGCCCTGATAGCTCTGTCCTGAACTTTAACTGGAAATTGACGCACATAAAAGTACAGCCCTGCAATATTCAGAACACAGATAAAAACAACCGCAGAACTAACACGGTCAATTCCATGCAGATAACTTCTAACCAAAAAGAAAACAGAGCATGTAAATGCTGCCAGTAATAATCCTAATAATACAAAATGGAAACCTGGAACATATCTTCTATGACTGGAATAATTCTGCTCTTTCATAACTGCTCCGTTAGTTAATTTATTGTTCATTTTAAAATAATTAAAAATTGCTTTAAATCTTAAAAATCTTTTATCTTTTCATTACAAATTTTACAACAGAATCTAGCAGGAAGTATCTAATGCAAAAACCTAAGCTAACCTTCTGGCAAATCTGGAATATGAGTTTCGGATTTCTCGGAATACAATTCGGATTCGCCCTTCAGAACTCAAACGTCAGCAGAATATTTCAAACTCTTGGCGCTGATGTAGACAAAATCCCCCTGCTGTGGATTGCAGCACCTGTTACGGGACTTATTGTGCAGCCTATAATCGGCTATATGAGCGATAGAACCTGGGGCAAACTTGGTCGCAGAAGACCCTATTTCCTCTCTGGCGCTATACTGGCTTCCCTTGCTCTCCTTGTAATGCCAAACTCCCCTGTTCTCTGGGTTGCCGCTGGTATGCTCTGGATAATGGATGCTTCAATAAATATTTCTATGGAACCCTTCAGAGCCTTCGTGGGAGACATGCTTCCTTCTGAACAAAGAACCATGGGTTTCTCCATGCAAAGCTTCTTCATAGGCACAGGTGCAATTGTTGCCTCGGCGCTCCCTTATATAATGACTACCTGGTTCCATATCCCCAATACTGCTGGCCCCGGACAAATACCGCCATCCGTTAAGCTCTCCTTTTATATCGGAGGC
>TBL_comb47_HYPODRAFT_10000152_pt1 | contig 86953 bp, 112 predicted proteins | sample TroBogypolimnion_40_FD_10682 | JGI IMG/M metagenome (IMG submission 10682) | reverse complement strand
CCGCGCTCAGCCTGGCAGCCGGCAAGCAGCCTAAAAAGGACCCGCCTCCCACAGTCGAATCCGTCAAGGCGATGAGTGCCGTCGATCTGGGAGCTACCCTGTCGGATACCGAAGGAATGATGCTAGAGAATGCCCGTCACAGCGTTCCAGATACCCTCTCGGCGCTGATCCGCATCCACACGAAGCGCGTGTCATTTCTTGAAACAGAAGCGGGGATGGATGCGTTTGAAGTGATCTACAGGAGAACTCATTCTTCCAATAGCGGGATCTACGCCGCCCGCGATGCCCGCGTAGCCGAAATTCAGCAGACTATTGAGAGCATGAAAGCACTCCTTGAGAAACTGGAGAGCAAGAAGAAGTCCAAGTAAGCAATAAACACCGGGTGGGCAGGGCGCGAACCCCATCCTCCCGGTTTTCTTGTAGCTACTCCGTGGTGTATTCCACTCGGAGGTTGTCACGCACGAAGCTGAGTAAGGATTCGTCAGCTCGGATGGCGTCAAGCATCTTTTCCATGCCCTGCCACTTCGCGCCCTCGAGACCCTCGATGCTGAACCAGGAGCCCGCCTGCTTGATGAGCTTCTGCTGCAACGCCACCGTGATGATGGCGCGGAGGGTGCTGATGCCTTCCTCACCGTAAATCACCGACCAGCCAGTCACGACACGCTGGCGGCTGTAACGCGCCTTGGTGACCGTTGCTCGACAGGTGAAACCGATCTCCTGGTCCCCATCCTTGACGGGATCTCCCTTGCGAAGCCGGAGCCGCAGCGAGGGGTAGAACTCCACAGCGCTGCCGCCAGGGCAAGTGATCCCGGCGTTGCCGATGGCGTGACGCTGCTGGTTCAGGAGCAGGATCGTGGCGGCATCGGGATCAGGGCGCTGGTTCAGCTTCTTGAGGGTGCGCCCCAGGAGGGTGGCAATGGGAGCCACCAGGACCTCGCCGGCGGTCCGGTCGTTCTCGGCGTGGGTGACGAGTCCTGCCACGGAATCCAGGATGACCAGGCTGCACTCGGGGTCGAACGCCCCACCCAGCAGGGTATCCATGAGCTCCTCCGCGGCGAAGTCGGCGTCGGGTCGCACCAACAGGGTGCGGGTGCGGTCCAGCCCGTAGATCGTCATGGCGAGGTTGTCGTCCAGGGCGCTCTCGGTGTCGATGTAGATGACACCCTTGTTGGGGTATGCCTTCTGGAAGGCGGCTCCGATCAGGCAGGCGAGGCTGGTTTTGCCAGCCCCACCCGCACCGTGGATCTCGGTGATCTTCGCCACCGGGATACCGCCGTTCAGGGTCTCGTCCAGGGTCCAGATGCCGGTGGGCACCTTGCGGACGTTCAGGTCGATCTCACCCAGCGGAATCAGGCACTTATGCTTCTCCCGAAGCCGCTGCATGAGGGTTCCGGTGATTGCCTCGGAGGGTTTGGCGGTCTTGACCTTCGCCATTACTCACCCGCCTTCGCGGTCTTGGCAGCGCAGGGGATGCACAGGCGCTTCTTGAACTTGGTGCGCGTCGCCACGGCAACTTCCTGCTGGGTCAGGTCTTTACCGCCGACCTTGCCCGCCTTGATCTCGCCCTGGCACTCCTGGCAAGTGAACATCGCCTTCTCTCGGGCTGCAGCGGCGGCGGCACCCTTCTGGTCGCCCAGGGTCTTGCGGTAGGTCGTGTCATAGAGCTCCGAACCCACGCCGATCTTGGACAGCGCGACCTTGATGCCGTCCGTGAGGGACGATTTCATGAAATCAGACACGATGCGCCAGGTGTCGCGGGTGGAGTACTGCACGTCGCTGGAGCCCCACCCGGTGAGCCGGGACTCCGTCCCATCCTGCCAGCGCAGGGTCACGGTGACCTCCAGGTCAACCCGGCGCAGCTTGTTCTCGAACTCGTAGCGCTCGATACGCCCGGAATCGATGCTGAACCCGGTGCCCATCACCTCTACGAGGCGCTTCATGATGGTCGAGGCTTCGTAGTAGTACAGGGTTTTCCCAGCTTCCTCGCGCTCTTTGATTTCCTCGATGGGAAACGGCGCACGGAGGGCTTCAAGCTGGTCGTCGTTGGATGTGAACTTCATCTTGCTCCTTGGAATCCCGGTGTTTCCATAGCTGCTGTTTGTATATGTCCGGGTCTCGTTGTGGGTTTGTTAACTTGCGAACTCGAAATACCCGACGATGTACCTGCCCGACAGCGTCAGTGAATAAACGTCCCTGCCGAATTTGTCGGTGTGGACTTCCACCTGAATAAGCTCGTTGTTGTAGAGGAAGGTCACATCCTTAAACACCAGATAGGGGAAGTGTTCCTCGACTTTAAGTCCCTTATTCAACGACCTGGGAATCGTCAGGGCGCGGTCGAGAGCCTCGCTCCACTTGGAACCCTTCTGGACGAACTGCGAATACAGCACCAACCCCTTCACCGTGACCTGCTTGGTGTTCTTGCCGAAGGGCTTGGGTGAGGCGGAAGTGGCGGCAGGTGTAGCGGTGGTGGCGTTAGACAACTGTGGTCTCCTTGGTGGCTGGTTTGCGTCCAGATTTCTTTGGTGCGGGTTTGTTGGTGAGGTTATCGACAATAGCTTCAGCTTTCTCACGTTTTCGGGAGAGGGTAGGGTGGGGCACAGCGAGCATTCCCTGGAGGAATTCGAGCAGGTAGGCTTGTGCGTCAATGGACAGTTGGTAGATCCGTCCGGTTTTTGTGGGAATATCCTTGAACACGAACTTGGGGAACTCTGAGGAAATGTCGGAGATTACATCCAGGCTTCCCATAGCCAGAGCTACCCGCCCACCATTCTTACCAGTGAAACGAGTAATCCAACCATCCCCGTCAATTAGCCCGTAGAGAGTGTGAATGCGAAGGTTGGAAGGGATTAGCTCCCAGCGGAGCCGCATAGTCAGGCTCTTGTTAGGCGTAACCCCAAATTTAATGAGGTCATTACCCAGCGGGTCTGAAGTGACGGAGCAGGCTACCTGCGGATATTTGCCTTGAGAAACTAGGGTTCGTAAAGACCCTCCTAGAAGCTGGTGCATACGCTCCGGAAGTTCTTTATCCAAAGCAGCAACCGTGAGTTTCACGGAATAGGAAGCCCTTGGACGAGTTCCAGGTCGGGTCACATTCCCATCTGCTGCCAGCAGTCCCAACCAGTATGCCTTTTCCGGGGAGTCTATCTGCTCGAAAAACGTATCTACAACCTTTAGTCTACGTTCGTTATTGCGAGGTCCCATCGCACGACCACTTCTCCGGAACCTAGCATAGAGGGATCTTGGAGCAAGCCCAACCTCCGCAGAAAGTTCCTTTGCGGATTCTCCAGAGCAGTGACGATTATACAAATCCTCCTCAACCTCCGGGGTGATAGCAGGAGCAAATCGCCCAGTTAATGCTACTCGACTCACTTTGCCTCCTCTGTGAATCTCGACGGAGCTGTACGGTCATAGTACACGTCCACGTCTACCGGGATAGTGATGCCTGGAACTACTTCAGTAGCGGCGATTTCCATCTGTCTACCGAGTTCTTTACCACACTCCTCCCCGAACTCCGCTTTACAGCTAAGAACCATAGCATCATGAACCGTCAAGCGAATTACTGCTTCCCACTCCGGATGGTCTTTAATCATCTGGGTGACGCGCAGGAGAGCAAAGCGCAGGATGGTAGCGCCCGAGGCTTGCGCCGCGAAGTTCATTGCCGGGTTCACTCGTCCATAAGTAGCGTCCTCCCAAGACCTACCAAGGTTCACAAGTTCCTCTTCCTTCTTGGACTTAAAGAAGAACCGTTTGCGCCCAAAAGACAGGTCAGTGACATAGCCCAGGTGGACAGCCTTATACACCTGCATGTCCTGCATCTTCTTGACCTTGTCGTAGGTCTTCCAGTAGTTGTCCACGAACTTCTTGCCGGCGACATAGCTGATGCCCAGCGTCTCGGACATCTTCTTCGCCTTCGCCCCAAAGCACGGCGCGAACGTGGCGGCTTTCGCTCCGGTGCGCTCGTCATCCAGCTCCGGCTTGATCTTGTCTTTCTTGCCCGGGGTCTTGATGACCAGTTGGTCGTAGGGGACATTCTTTTTCAGCGACAGTGTCATGGAGTGCAGATCCATGCCCTTGGTCGTGAGCTTGTCGTAAACGTCCCACTGTTCTCCCAGGTAGAACAGCAAGCGCCCTTCCTGCCCGGAATAATCCGCCTTGATCATGGCGTGACCTTCCTCGACGCACCAAAGCTTCTTCTGCATGGGGCGGGGCATGTTCAGGACGTTGGGTTCCGATGCCTGGACTCGGTTTGTATCCGCCTCGGTGGTGCTGAACCGGGCGTGAATATAGCCCGCCTCGTCCGCGAACTGCCAGAACGACTCACCGTAGGTGGACACCAGCTTGCGGAGTTTGGCTTCTTCCTGGTAGGTCTTGAGCCACGCCGCTTCCTCGTTGAGCCCGGCTTTTTCCGCCAAGCCAATGAGCGAGGTCACTTCATCTTCGTCGAAGCCCTCGCCTTCGATGTTCAGGAGGGCGTTAAACACTTTGCGAAGGTGCATCGGCTTGGTGATAGATACACTTTCCCCAGGGTCTACCCCAAGCTCGATTCGGACTGGTCCTCCGATTCGCACATCGCCCTGCTCTTGGGCAGTCAGGGCGGGGATGATTTCCTTGTAGGGGACATACGCAGGGCGGGGCTGGATCTTGAACAGCTCTCCCACAACCTGCGCCGGCACCGCGGGACGGAGCAGTCGTGCGGGTTCTAGCATTTCTGACGGTTGCTCAGCGCGGATAAGCTGTCCGGTTTTCTTGCTGTACTTCGCCGGTTTGGGCTTGGACCAGATTTCCCGGGACCAGACTTCCGGCTTGCCAGCATCGGGAGCCTTCCGACGCAGGGTGATCAGGTAGTCCTCGGGGAACAGGGCTTGATTCCACAGGTCTAGCTGCGTGATCAAGAGCTCCTGCATCTGCTCGTCTTTGGCTTTCTGTTCTCCTATGTAGGACTTCCACTTGTCCATGTCATATTTCATGCCGTCCACCGACATCTGCGCGATGATCGGGAGGATCTGCATTTCCAGCGTGAACTGGTCCACCAGGGCGAGGTCATGGAGTTGCCGCAGCAGGCTCTTGAAGGTCTGTGCGTATTCCGTGCCCACATCCGCGGCGGCGTAGTCAAGCTGTGCCTGGGTCAGGGTCTCGCGTCCCCAATTCGACTTCTGGAGGATCTTCTTACCCTGAGAGATCAGGGCATTGAAGTGGGCTTCCTTTTCCTCCTGGGTCTTGGCGGTGCTGACCTTCGCTAAGGTGTCCACCAGCTTGTCCGAAGCCAGGGTGGCGGCACTCTTGACGATCTCGGTGTAGGGGTTCAGCCCCGTCTCTCGCTCGATGACCTCTTCGAGGTTGTGGCGGTGGAGCATGGACCCGCACCAGATCATCTGCGAGGCGGTCAGGGTGTCGAACAACTGCTTGGGGTAGACCCCCAATTTCCAGAGCCTGGGAAGGTCGTACAGGGCGTTGTGGATGACGAAGGTAGTCCCGGCGTCAGCGAGTCGCTTGAGCGTTTCTAGCCCCTTCTGACCCTCCGGAGTGGTCACATCCAGGACGGTGGCGTTCTCTCCCTTGTAGGCATACTGCACCAGCCTCGTCCATTCCCTGAACGGGGTGCGGCGGCTGTCGTCCATTTCGTAGACGGCACCCTCGGGGCTAAGTTCAGCCCAATCAGCCGTTTCAGAATCGCACAAAAGCCAAGGATAATCAGGTTCAAGCATAGAGCGGGCTCCAGTATCAAATACCACCGGAGCCCGAGCATTTGCCGGGATCAATCTAGGTTTTGCGGGGTTGTATTAGCGCCAGATTGGGAAAATCTCCTGGAGGAGAACGATGCCGATTCGGACCAGGAGTCCGGCGGCGAGCAGGTAGTAGGTGAGGATTACCACGCCGTAGCAGTCCATTAGCTGCTCCCGTAGCGGAGTTCATCCGCCCAGAAGTCGTCCTCCCACTTGTCGGCATTGGCATCCAGTTCCGCCAGCAGCCGGTCGCGGCGCTGCTTGGCGCGGATGATCATACGGAGGATGTTCCGAAGGTGGTCAATGGGGATATCTCCTACGGCGATCTGGCGACCGTCCTTGGTCCGCCAGTACACCTCGTCCTGGGCAGTGGCGGCAGTCATGTTGTATAGGATCTGCCGAGCCAGGAAGGGGTTTCCTTTGATCCGGGACTCGAGTTCGTAGCAACCGTCACAGCGCTTGGTGCCCGTCATGCGGGTAGGAATGCCGCAGAGTTCACACGAAACCATCGTGATTGTGTTCACCCTTCCTCCAAAATGGTCTTGGTGTCTTTGACAACCTTGATTAGCTTGCGGAGATCCCCCACGGTCACGGACACTGACCCGCCACCACCCCGCAAGGTGATGACGGTGTGGTGGTCCATTAGGGGCTCTGTGTAGTGCCCGGCTTCCTCTTTGGTAGCCAGGAATGACGCCAGTTGCCGGAAGGGCTCCACCGCAGACGCCATCTTGATAAACGCGGCGCGGTAGGTCCCCACATCCTTGAGCATGTCGTTGAAGTTGCTGGCGCCGGCGCTGTCATCAAGCTCCTGGACTTCCGCCAGGAGGGCTTCCATGGGGCTGCCGAAGATCACAGCCATGCGGATCCGTTCGGCGAGGGTGGTGGCTTGGGTCAGCTCTGCGGTTGCAGTCATGCCCACCTCAGCGCTTGAACAGCAGGACTTGGGGCGGGAAGTCGTAGCCATCCTCCCAGGGGAACTTGCCGTTGGGATCTGGGTAGACGAACTGATACACCGGGTATTCCTTACCCTGGTGGAAGTTGCCAGTCATATACATGTAACCCTCGACCTGCGCCATGGTTAGCTTCCGCAAGTAGATGGGCATGTTGCAGATTTCCGTGTAGGGCGTGTCCTCCCGGAGGGTCTCCTTGCCGGACTCGATGCTCTTGAGCAGCTCGTTGATGAGCCCGGCGGAGGTCTCAAAGGGAACCCCGGTGATCACGATCTCCGGGAGCTTGCGGGTGGTAGCCCCGGTCGTGTAGGCGAACCAACCCTTGCTTGCGTCGTCAGCAGTAGGGAACACCCCGGTGATGTGCCAGCCGAATTTCTCGATGTTCTCGAGCGCCTTGCGGATCACCGCCTGCAGGTTGGATCGGGTCTGGCTGCGGGTGAGGGAGCTTGCCTTGCGTTTGCTGGTCGCCATTAGTCGTTCTCCGCGGATTCAAACTCAGGTGTGTTGAGATAGTTGAAGTAGTTCTTTTGGATCACCTTGACGCTGTTGCCGCACTGAGCAGCCACGGCAAGCAGCTTGTTGGGGTCGTTCTGTAGTTCCTTGGTGATGAAGTTGGACCGGGTTGCCTTGGGAGTGTAGCGATACTCACCAACGCTCTGCTCCTGGACCCACTTGAACCAGGACCGTGCCACCAGACACCGAGCCTCGATGTTCGGGTTGCCCTTGCGATCCTTGATCGGGACACCCGCTAGGTAGAGCAGGGGCGCCTGAGGCGTGTTCTGCTTGGCTGTGAGCAGGGCTTTGTAGGCGGGCAGGGCGAACCTGGGCTGCTTTGCCAGCCGCGGGGTTGTCTTGGTCTTGAGGACTACCCGGGGATCAACCAGGAAGTCCTGGACACTCCGATCCCGCAAGGCGTCCTCCACCGTCGCCATACATATTTCTGACAACCGGCAGCCCATCCGTAAAGCGCCCCACAGGATGATCTCCTCCACGACGGCGCGTCCCATGACGAACCGGTGGATTGCCTCCACGTCAATGTCGGGGATCACCACCGGAATGAACAGGGCATCAGGGATCTGCGGACGGACCATCTGAGTGGGGTTTGTGTCGATATACCCCATGTCCCGGCACCAGCCAAAGAAGCCCGCGATGCGCCGGTACAGCTTCTCGATGTAGGACTTCTCATAGCCCTGCACGGTCAGCCGCTGAAGCACTTGCTCTACATGCAGTGGGGTGATGTCCCGCAGAGGAGCCGGCGTCATTTCCCGCAGGAAGCGGGTCATCGCCCGGACCAAGGTGCCCTTGTTCGTGATGAAGGTGCGGGTGACGTAGTTCTTGTAGGCGGGAGTCGCCTCGATAGGGTGGGGCGGTAGGGCGTTGGTGCGGACTTTCATTGCCATGGAGTCTCCTATTTCTTCTCCTTGCGCTTCGCAGGAGTAGGTTCGCGGTCTGGATCGAGGATGCCGGTGTCTTTGAGCAGAAGCTTGAGGGGTCCGTAGTCGCCCAGGTTGCCCTTCCACATGGCGTCGAGCTTGGTGGCTGACGGAGGATCCACCTTGCGGAGCTTGCCCTCTGGAACACCCAGCTCAACGAGCTGCTTGCGGAACTCGTTAGCTTGGACCTGGAAGTGGAAGATCAACGCCATCGCCCTCATGAGCCGGGTGTCCGAGGCTTTGATGTGTTCCCGCATGTTCCAGATGGTTTCCTCAGCCATGAGCAGCTTGTGCCCGATCTCTTTCCAGTGGTTGAACACCAGATTCAGATGCTCGATCCGCTCCACGGCGTCCTCGAGGGTGTCGAACTTGTCCACCGGAATGCGCTTAGCACGGACCTCGGTGTTGAGCCCCTCGCCTCGTAGCTCCATCCAGGGTGCCAGACGAGCAGCCTCTTTGAGGGCTTCCCAGGAGTTTCCAGCACGGTAAGAGAGGCGCAGTCGCTCTCGGTCAAAGGGATGCAGCAGTTTGTCCCGAACGTCCTTCAAATAGATCCAAGTGTTCAACATGACGGGGTTAGCAACCGCCGTTTCCTGCAATACCTGGGACGCCACGTTCAGCATTTTCTGTGTCACTGAATATCTCCTAAGTTTTTATACGAATGAAATATCTTTGAACATAGTTGCTTCACTGTTTTCGCTAAAGATGGCGCCGTTCTTGTCCCACTCTCGCTCTATCCGGCGCACTAGAGGGCGAGCTATTTTCTTCTCGTAGCCTAGATCATCTATCAGAACCTTGCGAACTTCGTCCACCGAGTACTTCTTTTCAAAGAGCATGAAGCGGACGAAGGCGCTCACCGGGCGGGTCCCGAGCTCCTCGATGGGGCTCAGGTCTCTACCGAAGATGAACTGTGCAAGGTTCCGAGTCGTTGTCATGGTGCATAGGGGCAGCAGCCATTTGATGGCGGTCTTGCTGGCTCCCAAATCGTTCTTTAACCAGATCACTAGGTACGTTGGACGAGAGAACAAGTGCTGTCTTGGTGAGCGCCAAAACACAGCCACCTCTTGCAGGGTGTCGGTCAGGCGGTCCAAGGCGTCGTTGAATGCCTTGTCCTCGAGAATCGGGTGCATGAATTGGTTTTTGGTGTTGGACATAGCGGCGGAGTCTCCCAGTTACTCTCCAGGGCGTCAGACAAGTGTGCGGTCCAACTACTTTTTGCACACCGCTACTGGAGTGTCTAAGTTATCAATCAGACAGTAGTAAGGCTCGCGCCTTGCCTACCCTAAAACAGGTGCTCATGAACACTGCCTTTTCGATCAACGACATACTGCGGTCGAAGTCGATTTCGTGCAGCCATGCCCCATCTTCCAGAACGGAAGTGAGGGGTCCCTGGTGCGAGGGAAGCATCCTGGTAATGTCGATTTGAATGTGCGTTCGGTCGATGTCTGCGAGAGCTCCTGCGGCAGAAGTCTCCCGCAAGGTGTCGCACAGATTGATACCCTCCCCGATGGGGTCGTCGAGGTAGAGAACGCTCAGCTTCTCAAGAGCTTCTAAGCTGTTCACCTGATCCCTTCCGACTCCCATCGAGTTTAGTATGCCAATCCTGAAGTCGTCTAGGTCCAGGTTGGGGTTTTCCTGTAGGGCAAGCTCCTTACTTTTGTTCAGTGTCTGGTGAAGGTCCTGTGTACGGGCAGTTCCGGGGAGCTCGTCCCGGATTTCATGAAGGACACCACCGTCGGTCATGTTGGCGATGTAGCCCAGAAACGGGATGCCAGCAGAGGGGTTATACCGCTCCAGCCAGCCCTCCTTGTTCCTGGTTCTGGAAGGATCCCGGAGGACGTTCACAAGAACGCCCTGCACGATATCCTCTTGGTCCAGAATGCCAATAGACCTCCGAGTGGAGTGCAGCGTTTTGAGGTAGTGAGTCAGTCCCGAAATGATGTCTGACAAAAGCGCGTCCAAATGCTCCGCCCGCTCCTGGCTGTCGGGCTTGCTCAGCTCGGTGTGGTAGTCATTGGCGGCTTCGTTGATCCATTGGAACTGTGGGTGATACTGAAGGTTAAATCCATTTCCCATGTGTGAGGTACCTGTGTGTCGAGCCGGCTAGGAGGCACGTAGGATCTGGCTCAGTTCCTACGTGCCGGATGGAGTTCCGCATTCCCCGGGTAGGGTTCTAGCGGAATCTTCTGCTGTTGTTGCGCGAACTCAGGAAAACAGGTTGTCAGAGAGCTCGAAACCGTCCTCACCACTGTCGTCGTCATCCGTTCCACCCGACTCCTGGATCACCAGGAGAGCGGAAAGCTTGGTCGGAGGCGTCTGTGCCAGGAGGCTGTAGGCTTCCCCAGGCATGTTGCTGAGCAGGTTCATGAGCATGTCCATGACCTGAGCGGAAGCGACCTCCACCCCGTCACCTTGGAGACCTCGGAGGTAGGGAGCCAGCCGCTCGCCCAGCAGGATGCCGAAGGCGGAAGCGGAATACGAGGTCCAAACCTTCTTGCGGTCAGCGTGGAGTGGGAACTCTTCCTCGATCCGGGCGAACAACCGGTCGACGGCGTCCAGGATCGTGTTGAGGGTTCGCAGGGTCTTCTTGTTGAAGTCGACCAGCGAGGAGCGCTCAGCCCCGGCGATAGCCTGGGTGAGGATGCTCTTGAACATCGGGGTGGTGATGTTCGTCCCGGTGCGGCGGTCATCGACGCTGATGTGCTTGGGCAGGTTGAAGAGGTCCGGCGTGTGCTTGATGACCGTGCGGTGCATCACGAACTCGGCGATCTTCTCGGGCTTGCCGTTGCAGAGGGCGAACTGCTTGGCGTGGGAATCCCCGACCTGGAGAGCATTGATCGTGGCGTTGTAGTGGACGGCTTCCTTCTTGCCGATTGCCCGCTTCATGTTCGACTCGATGCAGTTCTCGGCAGCCTGGCGGAAGGTCATTTCCCGCACCATGACCGGGATCTTCACGTCCGGACCGTAGAGCAGGGCGAGTGCCAGGGACCGGTTACGACCGTCCCACACCTGGAAGGCGCTCTCATCGAAGGCTTCCGAGACCGAACCGTCGGCGCTCATGGAGGCATCGGCGGGAACCTCGTCGGTGATGAGGGTGGCATTGATGTGGTGCATCAGGCGACCATACCGGGCGAGCTTGGCGGCTAGGATCAGCACCCGGTTGGGATCGATCTCAGCGCTCAGGTTCAGGATGTTCCGGATGTTGTTGCCTTCGTGGTACTCCAGGACCTCGCCGACAGCCTTGGCGACCTCACCCCGGGCATTGAACCGCAGGTTGCCGGGATGGTTGGACGCCGCCAGCTCCTTGAAGCTGATGAACTCCACACCCTTCATGCCGCGGAAGTCCTTGAACATGACCTCCTCGGTGGGGATGACGATGCCCAGGTCCTTGGTGAGCTTCTCCAGGATCTTCTCTCGGGAGGACTTCACAGGCTTGGTGCTCCGCTTGCCCTTACGCCCCTTGGACACCTTCTTGGCAGCGGCGGGAGCCGGGGCAGGGGTAGCCGGCATGGGGATGATCGTGGGCTCGGGAGGAGCCTCGTCGAGGTTGATCTCCACGGGGCGGGCGAGGGGCTCAAAGGAAGCCTCCTCTTCTTCCTCGCTGGGGTTGACCACGGTGATCTCCTCGTCGCCCCACTCGATGTCCGCGCCGGTCATGGCAGCGGAGAAGGCTTCCAGGTCGCCCGGAGCCTCGCGGAGATCGGTGAAGTGGGTGCCGATCATGACGATATCCTCGCCGGTATAGGGCAGGAGGTCGTAGGTCGGCTGGGACTTACCAACGCCATTGCCGGTGAGGACGAGGTCCTTACCGTTGACAGTGACCTTGAACGCCAGTCGCTTGACGGTGCTCTTATTGATCACAGGGGTGACGTTGGTGTCGAGCCAAGTTTTGGCTTCGGGGGTGAAAACGGCGTATTCCATTATAGAAGTTCTCCTAGTTATGAGAGTATCGCCCAAGATTGGGCAGTTGTCAACTACACGATTGGGCTATTTGAACACCGCGGGATGACTGGGTTACCTTGCCTAGCTGCTCTAAGTACCCCACCCGCTCCATAATGTCTCTGACATCCGTGGACATAATACGGTCGGCGAGGGCTTGTTTGCCGATTGGTCGGTGGGCTTTGAGGTTGAGGGTCATGGCACGGGCTTTGGCTAATGCCGTCGCCGGCACTCGGAAGCCTCCTTCCGCCATGCGGAGAAGCTCCTGGGCTTCGTGGATCTTCTGCGGAGGCGGCGACAGGTAGGTCTCGTCCAGGGCTGCCAGGATGCGACGGTCGGTAGGGTCCAGTCCGTTCTTGTCCAGGGACAGATGCTCGGTGAGCACCTTCTCGGCTGACCCATAGCGTCCCGCCAGGTCGTCGCAGGTCCTGGCGATGTTGAGTGCCCGGCGGGGATACAGCTTGCCACCCCGGGCGATCAGCTCTGCCGTGTCCCTGGACATCCTCGGATACCGCATCTGGACCATCCTGGCTACGGATTCGACCCCGTATCCGACGAACTCAACAGCCCGGACACGGGTCCGCAGGGGACGCAAGAGCTGGGCGGGATCGGTCGTCCCCAAGATGAACATGACGTTGGAGAAGTCCAGGTAGCCCTCGCCGTAGGGAGCCCGGTAAGGAGCTTCCATGAGCGGCAGCAGGGCGTTCTGAACCATCGGGGCAAGCTCCTGAGCTTCGTCCACGAACAGGACGGTGTGTGCCAAACGCTCAACCGTGTCCCTGCCGTTGTCGTGGACATACCTGCTCGCCACGGGGCTTCCCCGGTGGATGTGGTTCAGGAGGTCAAGCAAACCAGCTACCGGTTTCGGGTTCTCCGACAGGAACAGGGCATTCCCTTCATGGTAGGGACGCTCCAGAGCCCTGGCGATCTTCCCGGCGGTGAGAGTCTTTCCCACCGAAGGAGGACCGAACAGCCCCAGGTGCTGGACTCCACCGGTGCCACGTAGGTCGTTGACGACCTGTTCGAGCTGGATGAAGGCAGCACGGTTCTCACCCTCCACGATCCCAGCGAACATATGGGGCATGGGAGGTAGGTAGGAAGGCACCACCGGAGCCAGTGGTGCAGTCGTAACTACAGCCGGCGGCTCGGGTTTGTAAGCCACGCGGAGCATTTCAGACAGCAGCGCAGCCCGTTCTTTGGGGTCTGTAGAAGCCTCACGCTGCTGGTTAAGAGAATCCCACTTCACTTGATCCACTAAGCCTCCCAGGTCATATAAAGCCGGGCAGTCTCAGGGACGCCGGCGAAGGCGAACGGCTCGAAGCCCCAGCGCCCTGGTTTGAATTCTTCCTTCCTGCTCCGGAAGTAACGAGCCGCCTCTTCACGGCGTTCGTGGTACCAATCCAGATACCCGTCAAGCATTTCGTGGGTCTCCATGATTGCCGGATGCAGCCCGATGGCGTCCCTAAGTTCAGTCGCCGTCTCTCGGTCGTAGAGCAGGTAGTTCTTGTTCCGCCGGTAGCGACTGGTGTTGGTCTTCTTGCCCACCAGGTTGAGGTTGGCGGCGGTGCCGGACTTGACAGCCTCGGCACTCGGTGGAGCGTGGATCCCAGTCCAGCGGAGTTGGTCGCGGAACTCTGCTCGGCGCTTCACTTCGTTGTAGGCGTTGCGGGGACTGGTGTGCAATGTCACACAGGGATCTCCGTCGACGACCACGCCGGTGCAGCCCAGGAAGGCGGCAATGGGCAGCCCTTTGGTGTCCACACGGTCGAAGAAGCTCTTGTTATGGTGCCAGCGGTTCACGTTCTGGAGGGTCTGGCTGACGTAGGTGAATCCCAGGTTGAAAAACAGGTTGCCCAGGAAGGTCAGCTTGGGACGAGTCAGGACGCAGTTCACTCCGGACCGCCCGGGGTAGAAGGCGCAGTTCCGAAGCGCCAGGGCTTCCAGGTGCTCACCCACGGGCTCGGAGCTGAGGTCCAGCATCTTGCGGGTAACCCCATCCACCGAGACTCCTTGGTTAATCTTGGGGAACCACGCATCCATAGTCTTGAGCTTCATGTTGGTGAGGGTTGGCAGATTGGGGTTCCACCAAAGATCGTAGGTGACCCGAGTCCGGGCATCCTGGGCGACAAGCCAGCTCTCCCCTAGGACGCTGCCCAGGGAGCCCTTGAGGGTCTCAAAACCCCGGGACACAACCGGATCACCCCACAGCATGGAAAGCCTCTGCCGCAGGGCAGTGTTTGTGTAAGGGTTAACCCAGGGGAACCGGATCGTCAGGGGCTTCTCCGCGGTGAACTGCGGAAGCAGCTTCGTCACGGTTTCCAGGTCTCGGTTCTTGGCTGCGTCGAGCAGCTTCTTACCGAGGTCCATGTCACCACCAACCTGCCGCAATCCCTTGGCGAAGTACCCCATGAGAAAGAACGACGAGGGAAGGTCTGGATAAACGACGTGGCTGAAGTTGTTCGAGAAGAAATGGTCCTCCACCGCCTTGCGGCTGAGCACTACCTCCATGCTGGGCGCTTTCATCAGTTCTGAGGGCTCAGTCAACAGTCTATGCTTTGCTGCCATATTGAATAGCTCCTTTCTACTTAACCATTTCGGTGACGGCTTCCACGATCTCTGGAAATACCGCGAGGAGTTCTGTGTTGGGTGCCAGGGATTCCCGGTAGGTGGCTGCCAGGGCGGCTACCCGGTTGGGAAGGTCAGAGTCCTTCTTGCTCTGGTAGGCAATCGTGGACTCGCAAGCCCAGACTGGCTCACCTCGGATCAACGCGGTGGCGATCACAAGGCGCTGATCTTCCACATGATCCGGAGTAGGCTCCACCATCCACAGGTAGCGGACCTCGACAGCGAAAGGAATGCCCTCGCCGCCGATCATCAGAGACGCGTTGTGTCCTGGTTCAGGAATTCCGCGGCTGACATAGGCGTCGTAGATGATCCTCTGGACTGCTCGGGTCCTCGGAGACAGCATCCCCAGGACCGGCTTGCGGACTTTCGTGACTCCCTTGATGGTGAGATCCGGTGTGACTTCATAACGCTTGATCTCGTCAAAGGCTTGTACTGAAATGATTCCGTCGGTAGCCGTGCATGGTCCAAAGCCAGCAAGCTCTACGGTCTGTGCTACGGTGCGAGAGAACTTTTTGATTCGTGGGTCCAAACTACCTCCTAGGGTGCTTTCTCGTATTTCTTGCGTAGGATCTCTTGAAGTTGAGCCTGGATAACTGAGTCAAGAGGACCTCCGGGGGAATTGCTGTGCGCTCTCCAGTGACACGATCCTTTTCCGGCACAGAGCGTCAACATCGTTGTCTCGTCGTTGGCGAATTCTGGATGATCAGCAATACGCTGGGTATGGTGTGCGTTTATCCGACCACCCTTTTTGCCGCAGAGTTGGCAGGTAAACTGGTCTCGCTCCCGCACTCTACGCCTAGTCTCCGAACAACTTTGTTGGAGCTGGTGTCCTAGACTAGAAAGAAGTTGGTCCGGAGAATTTCCCCGACTAATCCGCAGAGTGCGGTGCCGATTGATCATTCTCCGGCTGCGATGGCAACCGCAACTAACTGTGCTTCCGTTCAGCAGAGCATTTCCGGCAATCGGCTTCTCTACACCACATGCACACCGGCACAAAAAGTAGGTAGCTACCCCATTTGACCCAGGACTAAAGATGCTAAGAACTTTGAGCTGTCCCACTTCTAACCCTGGTTTAAGTAAACTCACCACTTTGTTCTGAGAACATCCGCAGCTTCTACTTGCGCCAGTGGTGAGGGTGCTCCCGACCACTTTACGCACAGTCCCACACCTACAGCGGCAGTTCCACGACGATTGATTATGCTGGTTTTTGCCGGCATAACCCAGAACTGTCCACTCCCCGATTGGGGACTCCAGTAGTAGGTTGCGAAATCGCATTAATTCCTCGAGAAACCGTCCACATTGTCACAATGAAATACCATCCCAGGAAAATCTCCGCGTGGATTTGCTATACAGACGGTACGCAGCCGGTTTAGGTATCTCCAGCGGGAGAACACCAGCTTTGAGGGCTCGTCCAGTGTATCTGTGACCAGCACAACCGCTGAGGGCTGGATCCGGTTCTCTTCCAAGTAGTCCAGAACCGAACTGATCCGTGTTCCCCCGGTGAATCCGGTTTTCAGCACCGTGTTCGGGGTGATGATCTCCGCTTGAACGATATGGTCAGTGAAGCCAAGCAGCAAGATGTCCCGCTTGACATGCTTAAACGCATCCCGGACCAGGGAGAACGCCGCTAAGCGTTCCTTCTCGCCCATCGACCCGGACCAGTCCAGGGCTATCACCAGCTTGCGGACCTTGTCTGACGGGTCTGGGGTGAAGCTGGGCATCCGTGCCTCGATGCCGAAGATCGGGTTGAACGCATCCTGGCGGGAAGGGCGGCGGTAGCTGTAGACGGCTCCGGCGACAACGTCCCGGATCTTACGAAGAACTTGGCTTAGCGGAACTGGGGGTTTCTTACGCACCTCTGTAAGCTCTTTTGCTAGACCAGACCCGCTGGGAGCAAAAGACGCATTTCTTTCGGCATAATCCTCGAAAGTGTTGTCGATCAGCTCGCCGACATCATCGGGGACTCCAGAGAAGCCATCCTCGGTGAGGTCGTTGTCCAGGGGTTTGTCCTGAGGACCTCCACCACCTCCACCGTTGCCCTCAGAGGGGTCATCTTGCCCCTTGGGGTCGTCCTGTGGTCCATCCCCGCCCGGGTCAGGTTGAGGGGCTCCTGCACCCCCTCCATCGCCACCGTTGCAGGGCTTGTCCGGGTTGTCCGGAGGGCTCTGTGGTGGGGGCGGTTCCTCTTCAGGATTCTCCTCGCAGAGGGTGGTGTAAATCTGCTCAGTGTCCTTACCGCGGAAGCGTTCATCGAAGGTGCCAGAGGCGTGGAGGGCTTTCTTGAACTGCGCCATCTTCTCCGGGTTGTACTGGAAGGGCGGAAGGTTGAAGATGTCCACGATGACGTTGTTGGTGAACACGTCCACCGACTGCGCCCAGATGTCCTTGCGCTCGGCGAACTCTCCGCGCTTCTTGTGCTTCAGGATCACATGGAGGCACTCATGGAGCAGCACGGCGGCTGCCGCACCCTGGTCGGTGGGATACCACTCACCCTTCTGGACGAGTTCCTCCTGGATGACGCCCCAAGCTTCGGGGTTCACCATCACGGACTTGCCATCGGTGCCGGCATAGGGAACCCGCGTGGTTTCGACAAGCGGCAGGACGTTCAACGCCTCGGTCACAAAGGGAACCGTGGTTCTCAGGGCGCTGGCGACATCCTTCCAAAACTGGAATGATTCAAGTGACATAGATTGTCTCCGGGTTGTAGTATAACATTAGCAAGCGCGGTTGTCAAGTCCCTAGATTATGCCGGGCTCTTGACGGCTTCCATGATATCGACCAAGCACCGCATTTCCTTGAGGGTCAGGTCGCCATCGATCTGGATTGTTCTATTGCGCCAGATGTAGATGTAAGCATCAAACTCCTCGATCTCATGACTCTGCATGATCAGCCTGACGACGGTGCAATACTGCTCGGGCAACCCTAGGATGGTCATGCCGGACATGCAGTCACCTTTGCGTTTTGCTGGATGCAGATGGATGTGGCGCGGGGCGCATGGCAGCCGAATCGGCAGCACCAGTTCTGGAACTTGGACTCCGCTAGGCGCGATCCCTTGGGATGCCCGGCGCAGTGGTGGCGGGTGCAGTCTCGGCAATGGTCAGGCTTTCGTTGTGGCACGTATCCTCCTGCGGTTCGTAAAGCCTGCGACACGTCTCCATTGGCGAATGATCCATGTAGCCTGGATCTCTTTCACTGTGAAGATGTGGGAAGGCAAGCATAAAAGTGACCCTCTTGTGTTTGCTCAATTCAGCCGTCAGTTCCGCTATACGGGCGCGGAATAGTAAGTTGTCGATCCTGAGTTGGCGGTTGTTTTCGCCCATCTCTACAAGCTGGGTTTCTAGGTCACTCATGGGTTCTCCTAGTGCGGTCGGGGTTTGCCGAGTGCGTCGGCGGCAAGGTTCCAGCAGACATCCTGGTAGCCCTTTGGCGTGGCGTACACGCCTTCCAGCACCTCCTGGTAACTGAGGATCACCAGCGCCATAGCGTCCCTGCCGTAGAAGCAGTTGTCACAGGCACAGTCACCACGCGGGATCGGCGTTTCGTCCTCGTAGCCGTACAGGTCACTGAACAAGGGGTTGCGCGGGTCTTTGTTGCAAAGCTTCTCGTAAGGGTTCACAGGCGCCTTCGTCTGTCGGTGATGTAGGAAACAAGTTCCAGATCGGCGGTGTAGTTCGGGGTGCTGTGCTGAGAGTTGCCACGCTCCTTGATCCAGTCAGCAATCTCACCTAGCGGATTCTTCCGAAAGGCTTCCCGCAAAGGGTTGATCTCTCGGTAGAACTTCTTGCCGGTGTTCTTGCACTTCAAGGTCAGATGGACGGTCATGGGATCTCCCGGCGGAGTATCTCCGCAGCTTCTAGGTAACCGAGGTGGTCCGCCTCGCGGATCCCACCCTCGAGTCCGAACACGGACCTCAAGCACCTGGCTTTGAACGCCGCGGTTCGGGACTTCTTGGGTTTCTTGGGGCGGATGTCACCAAGCTCAGACTTGGGCAGCTTGGGCTGGAGCAGGTACTGGCGCACCCCGTCCTCCGATTCAACCGGGATGCCCTGGAGCAGATCGTCAATATCTGACTGGCTGAACTTCTTCCTCAGGTAGATCAGGATCTCTGAGGGCGTCTCACCGGCGAACTCTTGCATGACGCGGGTTCGTTTGTCGTTGAAGAACGTCTTCGTGGTTAGGTAGAGCATGAGTCCGGGTTGGTTAGGGCGGTGAGTCAGTGCATTGTGGCTTGAGCCGGGTTTCCGGCGCTCTATCGACTGCCGCAGTGGGTCGTCTTTTTCCAGAAACTCGAACAGTTTGACCATGGGGCATTCTATCGGATACGAGTGACGGCGAATGCCGCCTTGTCCTCGGGGTAGCGGTTCAAGGCGATTGTGCCAGCCCCGGTGAAGTCCGGAGCATGAATCCGCACGGTGCGGGTCAGTTCTCGCTTGGCATTGTAGAGGTGAACTTTGAAGATTTGCACATGACTCCTAAGGGCGCAGCTCGTCAAGGGGCAAGGTGTTGATCTGAATGCGATACGCGAGTCCCAAAGCAACCAGCCCGACCTCGAGCATCCGGATATCAGCATCCTGGGGCTCTTGTTCAAGCATCGTCAGCAGGACAGCTTCGGTGGCGGGAGTCAGCCACTCGATTTGCCGCAGCGCGTCGAAGATCACGCCGGAATACACATGGGTTCCGTCATTGAGAGGACCCACGGTGAGGACCACGTTCATGCAGCCCGACCAGTTCTGGAGCAGCTTCTCTAGGAAGCGCTTCTTGCGGGGACTTTCCAGATAGAGGTGGGGCTGGAAGCTGCCGGGGATGTCAAGCCCCAGCAGCCGGATGATGTAGGAGACCCGGGTTGCTTGGGAGGTCTCCCGCGACCCTGCGAGCAGCGCCAGGAAAAGATCCGGCGGATGCTCGAAGAATCGGTGCAGGTCGCGGTAGTGCTCGTTCTTGAGCCGCATCACTGACCCTTGGTGATCTTGGTCAGGTTGGGTGCCATGTTGAGGCGGATCATCTCAGCGATCTCATCGGCGTCCATGCCATCGGGAACGATGAACTGGTTGCTGATCTTGAAGTTGTAGATCGGCACTCGGGACCACACGTTCAGGAACTTCCAGTAGACGATGTTCGCGGAGAGCATGTAGACCCAGAACGACGCGCCCTGGAGGTGAGCGGCTGAGCCGATGGTCCCGATCACGATGCACGGGGCGATTAGGTCTCCGCCGAACACCTTGGTGAAGGTCCACAGGGTCTTGCCGAGTTTCTTGAACTTGTCCTTGAGCATCTGCTTGGTCTCAGGTTTCATCGGGCTCCTCGACGGTGTCGTCTTCGTATTGGCAGGCTTCCAGAAGCTCACTGTCTTCAATGGAGTTCAGGCGGCGCAGGATGGCAGCTCGGAGCTTCCGAGGAGGGACAGTGTAGGGGTCCACCTCATCCGCTATGACCGGGAAGGCGATGCTGAACAGGTGGTTGTAGCGGGTCATCCGTCCTCCTTTGTGCGGGGTTTGGGTGGGACAACCTCGGTGATCGCGGTGCGGAGCAGCGGGTTCTGTACCCAGTTCCGGGCTCCGTCCAGTAGCAGTTCGAGCATCCCGATCCGGTGAACCAGCGGGTTCTTGGGACAGACAGCATCGTGGGCGAGCATGTTCTCCCACGCCTTCGCCTGCTCTCCGGGCTTGTAGCATTCTTCAGCCCCGCAATAGAGGCAGAACGCTTTGCGATCACCGCCTAGCGCCTCGGTGGCATCGTGCATGAACTGCTCGAGGGTAGTCTCATCGAACAGCCACCGTGAGGGCGGCATGTCCTCCGCGACGTTGAGGGCTTCCATGATGTCCCCAGCCTCGATGGGCATGAGGGAGTCGTCTTGGTCGTTCCAGGCAAAGAATCTCATTCATTATCTCCTTGATATCAAGCAGCGACAGATTTGTGTTTAAGGACGTAGGCTAGGGCGTTGCGAATGAGCGCCGGATCATCCCTAAGTTTTCCGATGGCAACATTGCACTGGCTGCACAACAGCCCACGCACCTTGCCTGTGATGTGGCAATGATCCACGCCAAGTTCTCGAACTTTACCTCGGTAAGTTGAGGTTTCTGGCTCGGCGCAGATGGCGCAGACGCCTCCCTGAGCCGCGAACATGCGCTGGTATTCTTCTAAGGTAATCCCGTAACCTTGCCGCAGCCATACCCGGCGCCTTCGATTCTTAATAGCATCTGGGTGAGTTAGGCGATAGACGCGCAGTGACTCTTTACTTTTTTCAGGATTATTTTCGCGGTACCTTCGAGAGTAAGTCCTCCCCGACTCTCTATACTTCTCTGGATTAGCTTGGTAGCGTTCCTTAGCATCTTTGTTCTCGCAGTCCTTGCAGGTGCGGGCTGTCAGCGGACTGTTTTTCCGCTTATACACCTTGAACCTATCGATGGGTTTTGTCTCCCCGCACCTGCTGCACTCGCGTTGTAACAAGATTACCTCCTAGAACTTGCCTGCGCTTAAATCTCGAGCTATGGCGCCTATCATAAATTTACTGAATTCAGCACCTCCAAGCACGTCCTTGCCGACCTCTCCAACAACCGCTGGAAATACGTCTTTAAAGCGGGACTCCTGGAGAGCCGCGGCGAACGTCTTCAGCAGCTCGGTGCCCAGGACCTTGTGCTTGACCTGGTTGAACAGCCAGCGGGAACCCGCCGCCATCTCGGTCTTGTTCTGGATGCCCGCCATGATGTTGTAGAGCGTCATCATCTGGATCGGCGTCATGACGTTGCCGTCGATGTACGCTTCCTCGGGGAAGATTTCATCCTCACCCGCCAGGATCTTCGGGGTCTTGGGCAGGTACTTGGCGCAGGTCAGGTAGTCAGCCAGCTTCTTGCCGGCGACCGCACCGACCGTGGCATACGCCGCGTCGTAGCTGGTCAGGTCCAGGGCACCGGACTCAATCCGGCGCATCATGCCCGAGAACAGCTCGTAGCTGCGGGGGCTGGGGAAGGGGTTGCCGGGCTCAGGAGCTTCCACACCGTCGTGGCGCATCGGGGTGTAGTCCTTCACCTGGAGGCAGGCGTCCTTGGTTTCCTGGATGAACGCTGCCACACCGGGGTGGATCTTCTTGTGACCCTCGTTCAAGGCGTAGCGGTTGAAGTCGTCCCAGCGGTAGTCCACTACCTCCAGGAACGCCTTGTTGACCAGGATGGTCGGGAGGTTCTCGGCGAGCTCCGACACGGTAGTCGGGTTGCAGGCGAATAGCCGAGCCTGCTTGAACCGCCGACCGTTGAGTTCGCCGCTGAGCAGCACACGGTTGGCGAGGTTCATGAGTTCCCGGGAGCCGTTGGCAAGCTCGTCGAAGAAGATCACGGATTCCTCGTCCAGCATTCGGGTGGGCAGGAAGTCGGTATAGCGCCGGTCCTCGCTGGGGAACGCCGCGCCCAGCAGCTCACCGGGTCCCACCAGGGAGCAGTTGATGTAGCTGAGGGCTTTCTTCTTGGCGGCACACACATCCTCGATGACCTGGGTCTTGCCGACGCCGGGAGCCCCGACGAAGCCGACGCAGCCAAAGTCCATGGGATGGGCGACGATCTCCTTCACTAGGCTGGACACCTGGGAGAACTTGATGACGTTGAAAATGGTTGATGGAGCGGCTGCCATAGGGGCATCCTTTCTGTAACTGGTAAGCGTTGTATTTCTGGGACTTCCTACTGTCTCCACTAATAAGTAGGAGGTGGTCACAATGACCGATTGTGAAGAAACGAAACCTTGTGGTTCCTGCGGGGTTACCAAATCAATCCAAAACTTCTACCGGCGCGTGACCAAGGGCAAGGAATATCCACAGTCCTGGTGTAAAGCCTGCACCCGGGCTAATAGGAAGGAACACTACCAGGAGCAAAAAGCGCACAAGGACGACCCGTCCTTTAAGAAGCACAAAAAGCCAAGGTATATGGACGTTCGGGGATGCAGGATTACCCTTGAGGAATTTCGCACACTGCAAAAAGATCAGAAAAACGTATGCAAACTATGCGGTAACCCCGAAACCAAAGTTCACAACATCACCAAGCGAGTCCAAGAACTATCGGTGGACCACTGCCACATTACGGGAAGAATCCGGGGACTCCTGTGTTCCCGTTGTAATATGGTTCTCGGTAGATGTAATGATGACCCAACCCTGCTACGCAGAATGGCTGACTATCTGGAGCAAAACAGCCTAGAAACCAAGATACCAGATTGACGGTGGGTTGTCAAGTTCACAATACCTGCCGGTCTAATCGTCCGAGATACATTCCTCGGGGGTTTTGTCATGCCGGACCCTCTGGATCTGACCGAACTCCAGCTTGCCGGACTCGTCATGGATGGACTGGTATTCAATTTCCACCACGAAGGGAAGCTTCTGGGCACCGCTGTCGATGTCGCCGGTCAGCTCGGCGAGCACCTCATGGGTGAGCGTTCCAGCCCCGACCCAGCCACGATCTATCTGGGAGCCGGAGGCGTCGTACTGGTGAACCTTGAACCGGGCGTAGAACCCGGCGTGTTTGCCGGCAGCACCCTTTTCGACCTCGCTCACCACGAAGTCTCCTTCTCCCAGGAACTTGAATTTCCAGCCGCCGGCTCGCTTGGCTTTCCCGTCCATCGTGTAGTTGATGCAGGAACTGTCGTCGGGTTTGCGGACCACGAAACCTTCCCAACCCGCAGCCTGGGCAGCGTCGATCTGCTTCTGCCAGTCCCGAATGATGGGCGGCACGGTGATCCCCAGGTCCTCCAGGAGGTCGATGCGCTCCAGGTGGATCTTGTCCCCGACGAACTGGTAGTCGAGATACAGGGCATCCAGTGGGATCAGCCGGAACGTGCCTGCCTTTGACAACTCCTCGTAGCGTCGCAGGGCTTCCACAGCGTCTTCCTTCGTGATGACCTGTGCCACGAACCTCGGCATTTCCTTCTTGTACTGGTCGCTGAAGAACACGCACTCGTTGATCAGGAACGAACCCTCGGGCAGCACAGCCAGGGCTTCCTTGATCACCGGAAGGTTCTTGGTGTGGGCAGTGATGTCCTCCATGCGCCGGGTGTAGACCTTGGGAGTGCCACAGCCCCGGACGAGGATCAGGCAGTGCCCGTTGTGCTTCCGCTGCCCATAGGACTCGCTGTCCTTCAGGACGGACGCCGGCATCTTGCTGATCGGCTTGTTGGGGCACAACTCCTGCGGCAGGTTGTCCAGGTCCAGGTCATCGATCTCGCCGAAGTCGCTGGTCGGGTCGGGCTTGGTGGTGCGGTAGCCCTCCTTCATCTTCTTGTTGACCTTGGCGTTGAGTTCGATGATGGCTTGCTGAGCCGGCGTGGACTCGTTGCTCTTGCCGATGTTCATGCCCTCACAGACCTTGACTGTGGTCTGCGTCTTGCCGCCCAGGAGACCCCAGGTCGTGATGAACTCCGCGCCGTTGGTGGAGAATTCCAGGAACTTGATCTTGCCGGTGGACGATGCCTGATATAGCAACGTGCTCATGATTCCTCCGTCGGGTCCTTGAAGACGAGTTCGCACAACCCCGACATCGGGGAGGCATCGGGTGTAGAAACCCACACCCAGGCTTGGACATAAGCGCCGGATTCGTCATCGGCGCGGCTGGTTATGGCGCTGGCGTCGACTTCTAGCTCACCCTCACGGGTGTAGTCGAGCCGCGCTGCCTTGACTAAAGCGAGATCGATCTCGTCACGGCGCTGGGAGTAGATGTGTTGGACATCGGCGAAGCTGATCGTTTCCGACATCGGGGACAGCTTGTTCAGCGCGTCGAGCAGCTCCTGCTTGGTGAAGGTGAAGTGGCTCATGCCGCGACCCGCCCGACCGGTGTGAAGCCCAGCGTGTAGATGCCGGGCTCGAGGTCCAGCTTCTTGCGCTGCATTTCCAGGGTGTGCAGGGGCACCCCGTGGACGTTGCGGGCAGCGGCGGTCTCGATGGACGTGTCGAACACCATGGTCACCACGTCGTAGCCGTTCTGCAGGGCGTGACTGACGTAGATGTCGCGGTGACTGGCAACCAGGTTGGTGTTGTCAACGATGATGCGCTCGATGCCCTGCTTGATGGCGTCGTGGAACGCTGCCTGACACTTTCCGTGGTTCTCGCTGAGGCGCTTGGGGTCGAACTCCCGCTCGCCCCGGTCATTGACCATGTAGTCGTCGGCGCTGACAATCCGGGTGGTAGCGCCCGGGTCTTCCGTGGCGAGCTTCTTGGCAGCGGTGGTCTTGCCCGAACCTTCGATGCCGCAGAGGATGTAAACGGTCTTGGTCATGAGTGTTTCTCCTGAGGAGTTACGTCCAGAATGTGGGCGCGGATGCTGTGGTCGTTGAACATGTTGACGATGAAGTCAAAGACGACATCGGAGGGATCTGCTCCCTCTGGGAAATCCTCCTGGAAGTCCTCTCGCATGTCCGCGTCTTCCAAGGTGAATTGCAGGGTGATGGTGTGGGTGCTCATGCCGCAGCCCCCAACGTGGCGTAAGCCTCCCGCAGCTTGGCGCTGTTGGATGTCACGAACTTGTCCTTGGCGATGTTGCGGACCATCATCAGGGTCGTCTTGGCGAAATCACGACCGACCTGCTCGGGGTCGATGCCCTCCAGCAGCAGCTCGCCCAGGCACTCCCCGTAGTAGACGCTCTGGTAGGAGCCCCACAGGTCCTGCACCTTGTAGCCCTCGGGGAGCTGCCGGTTCACGGTGAAGAACATCGTGTCCAGCGCTTCCAGGGTGGCGTTCATGTGGCGCATGAACTCCGTGTAGTTGAGATTGCGCCCAGCCTTGGCGCGAGCCTTCTTGAAGGACTCCCGGAGGATTTCCTGGAGCCGCCCGGTGCGGAGAACCTTGTCGCTCTCCCCGAACCCCATGTCCTTGAAGTCGAAGGACACCTGGGTGACACCGCGCTCGAACCCCAGCATCTTGCTGATGAACCACTGGACGAGGTTCGCCTCGTTGCTGACGTTCAGGGCGTATTGCTTGGCAGGAGTATCAGCCCGAAGTCCGGTACGTATACCGATATTCGTGATGATCTCACTCTTCTGGGTCTTCCGATGGAAGCTGTTGTCCTGGAGAGTTTCCTGGAGAGCCGGTCCGAAGTCCTGCTCGTAGGCTTCCACGGGAACCATCGTGTTCGGTCCGTAGAGAGCCAACAGCGCGGCGCTACGCTGCCTGCCGGAAGTGATCTGTGCGGCGCAGTCTTCGCCGATCACAGAAGCCACCATGGGCTTCCGCATGAGATAGCCGTCGCGGAGGATCTCCGTGATGACGAGCTTCAACTGAGAGGCACTCACCTCTACACAGGGGTTGCAGACGTTGGGAGCCGGGCACTCGGCAGCCAGGGCAGCGGTGGCGCTCCGGTCCAGCTTGGTTTTGCCGACACCTTCCTCTGCCACACGTTCCGGGTTGTTGAACAGCCCCAGGGTCCGGATGGGAACCACCGGGAAGTTGTAGCGGAAGGAGCGCCCGAGCATCTGCTCGTAGCTGGGCAGCTCCTTCATACCGAGCTTGTCCATGATCTTCTTGACCATGAGGGTAACGGGGTGCGTCGGTCCCCACGGGGTCACCTTGGCGGCAGCCTGGCGGAGCACGGTTTCACGAACTGCGGGGATGGTGAGCGTCATGTTGACTCCTGATATGAGGGTTGAGTTGGTTGCTTAGTTCTTGACAGCCATGTGAGCGAGCAGCTCGGAGGGGAAGAAGGGCAGCGGTGATGCGTTCTCGGAGCGCTTGTTCCAGGCGTCCCGGGCAGCGTCGTGGGCTTCCATCACCGTAGGCACCGTCCTGGACGGACCGTGGATGGCACAGCCGATGCACAAGATCCAACAGGTGAACTTGGTCTTGGGGCTGCCTTCCCGGGTGGGCTCGAAGCCCAGGTAGTGGTCCTGACTGCCGCAGAAGGGGCAGGGCAGGGTGCCGACGATGGGGGTGCAGGTAGTAGTCGCCATATCAGGCTCCTAATAGGTGATTTGGTGGTGAACCCAGTCGTTGTAACCGAGTTCTGTTTCATCGCGGAGAACAGCTATGCGCCAATCCTCGAAGCGATGTACTGGGTGTGGGTTGGTCTCGCTGGTGTAGCGGACCTGCTCCGGGGGATCCAGGATTCGTAGTGCCGCCCAGACAGGCAGCGTGAAATACCCGTTGTGGTCTTCGGAGTAGACGGTCAGCTCCGGGTCAAAGCCTGAGACGAGGAATCCGACCTTGTCCTCAAGGGCTTGGAGCAGGTCTTCCCAGGCATCGACGTAAACCTCTGAGTCGGATGTGTAGCACCCATTGGGGAGTCGGTAGCCGCTCATCCCGAATACCGCTCGACCAGGACATCGAGGTCATCCGTCGAGTCAGCACGGCGGGCTTCGATCTCCGTGAAGGTGTCGATGCAGTCCTGACAGGCGATGTACTTGTGCCCGCTGTCCGGGTCGTCCCACACGGTGCCGTCCCGCATATCCACCAGGTTGTTCTGGCACAGCTCACAGACGCAGAGGTCCTCGTCACGGGCATCGCCCATGCCGGGAGGAACATCACCGTCACCGCCGACGATGGTCATGCCGTCGAATTCCTCGACCGGGTAGTCCACGTCGGGCTGGTTGGCGAGCTTGACGATGCTGGTGGAGTTCAGAGCATCAGACATGCTGCGGCGGTAGGCGTAGTCCTGGTAGGCACCGGTGCTGTTGCCCGAACCCCACCCAGTGGCACCGGCGTAGTCGTGGTCCAGTGGGCTGACGTTGGAGTCCTTGTAGTCGTTCCACCGCTTCCAGTACTTGCTGGGCTTCGCTGGAGCGAAGACATCATTCACGTTGCTGTACCAGGGAGCCATCAGGTGGTCTTCCCAGACTTGCACGATGGTCTGATAGTCCAGCCCAGCCGCCCGGAGGGAATCCTCCAGGTGGGTCTCGTCTGAACTGATCGCGCAGCCCCAGCCACCGGTGGCGATGTGCAGGACCTGACCGGAAGCGTAGGAATACAGATTGCCCACCGAGTCGCTCATGAGCAGCCCGATACTGCCGGACACGTTGGCGATGGTGTTCGTGAACACCTCCTCGAAGGAGTGTTCGTAGTTGTCCCGGATGATCTCCTGGCTGAGGTACTTCGCCAGGTGAGCGCTGTCCACCGCAGGGATACTGCCCTCGATCCCGGCTTCGACATCCAAGACGCCGTTGTGAGCCAGCATCAGGACACCGTAGTCGAACGGGTGAGCGTTCTCCACGGTCTTCGCCCCGTGAGTGGCGTAACGGGTGTGACCGCACAGCCAGGACGACCCTTCGACCTTCCAGCGCTCGACGTACTTCGCCATGGTCTTGAGGTTGCTGCCGAAGTTGCCAAGCGCCCGGTGAGCCGGGAGATCACGCCCCCAAGCACCGAAGCTGTGACCGCCCCGGCTGTCGTTCTGCGAGCCGAGCCAAAGGAACAAGGACCGCAGCCGCTGCTTCTGGTTCTTGGTGATGCCGTCGAAGGGGAACACCCCGAATAATCCGCACATTATTTGTGCTCCTATGAATGGTTTGGTGAATGGGTTGGGTGGTGCCTAGTAGAGGACGCGGGAAATCTCTGCTTCCGCTTGCTCCACCAATGCTCGTTGTTCCAGGCAGATTCCGCAGTCGCAGGCGTCCTCGTCGTCAGTGCCGTAGACCGTGTCTTCCGTCACACACTCGTCTAGGACAAGCTCCGAGCTTGAGAAGGTCGTCATTGAGGCATAGTCACCCCAAGTGCGAGGGCTTACTGCCACGCGAAACATGTCAGCGAGCCGACTCATGCTTGGTCGGAGGGGACTTTCGTCGTTGTTGATGCTCATGGATCCGGCATATATGGAGGCGGCAGCGAGGTCGCGGTAACCCCTAGGTCCCTCAACCATCTCTGTGCGGGGATCGGCGACAGTTTCCTCGGCAGGGTTGGTTTGGGGAGGAATCTCCTGATCCAAGGAGGGCATCGTTTCCCGCAGGTTGCGGCGGAGAAGGTCCGGCGTGTTGTAGCGGCGGACAGCCTCGACCATCGTGTCGGTGATGACCTGTAAGTGCTGCTCCTGCTCGATGATCAGGTCCCGCTCACGCTGCCAGATGCCGGGCAGCACAGCCCGGTTGGGCACCTGGAACTTCTGGGCGATGCTCATGAGCACTTGCTGGGCGTCCTCACACAAGCCGATCTCTTCCCAGAGGGGCAGCATGACGTTCAGGTCCTGCAGCGCAGCATTGTCCTTCAGGGGCTTGATGAACTTCCGGAAGGAAGGGCGCCAAGTGCTGTCAGCCTGGTGCATCCGCTTGTGCAGCCAGTCCACACAGGCTTGAGCCCAGGCAACCCGAGCCAGGGTGTAGTCCCGCACCGTGGTGCTGGGGAAGACCCGGAACTCGAACGTCTCCTCGCGGATGGCGAGGGTGGGATATTCAACCCGCCGGGACTTCTTCAGCGCAGCGGGTTCGCAGTTGTAGCTGGACCGGATGGCGAAGCCGCCGGCTGCGAACCGGGTGCCGTTGCGGGAAGGTCCCACGAACAGCCGGGACAGGGCAGACACCGCCGTGCCCCAATCCCTGACTCGATCCTCGCGGAGCCGGATCTCTTCCTTGGAGGCACCGGCGTTGACCTTCTGGAAGACATCCCTGGCGTCGACGTGGCAGTGCATACCACAGGTGTGATGCTCAGGGCGGATGTCCTCTTGCGCCGCGATGGAGTAGAACATCGAGATGTCATTGAGGATCTTGTCGCCAGCCATTTTGGGGCTGACATACTCGCCGCCGTCCTCGGGGATGGAGCCGTCATCGTGGATGTTCCAGTTCCGATCCTCCATCTCATGGCACAGGCGGTGGTGGTCCTGGGGGATTTCGAGCTCAACCCCTACGAAGCGGTTACTGAAGCTGAACATATTCCCACTCCCTGTGAGCCTTGTTGAAGGTGAAGACGCAGTTCCAGTTCGAGCTGGTGCGGCGCCACTTGTCGACGAGTTGCCCGAGACAGGGGATCTCGATGCCGTACTCCTTGATGAGTCGGCTCAGGACCGCCCGAGCCACGCTGTTCTGCGTGTCGGTGTTCTGGTAGTCCGGGTAGTTGCCGGAGATCAGCACTCCACCGTCAGGGGCGATGGCAAAGTAGTTCTTGCCGTCCCACACCCGGTTGAGGATGAACCAGAAGGGGTTGTCCCCGGGCAGCACGACGGTCATGGGGATGGCGGCTCCGTTGCCGCAGTAGAGCTCCCGGGCTCCTCTGGAGTCAGGCTCCAGTTTCGTGATGGTGATGTCCATGTGGACCTCCCGTTATGGGTTGTGAGGGACTAGATGGCAGCAGCGAGCGAGTGACCCCGCTCCATAGCCGACCTAGTGACGAAGGGTTGAAGCTTCTCGACGGTGCCCTTGGTGAGCCGGAACAGCCGCGCCATGGGTGCCAGCTTTCCGACGGCGACCATGTCCGCGGCACGGTCCAGCCGCTTGCGGTAGGCGGAGTGTGCAGACGGCACAGCGCTCACCATCTTGCGGAGGTATTCGACCGCCTTCTGGCTGAACTCCAGCCGCGCCAGGGACAGCTCCGGGTCTCCGGTCACAGACCAGATGCGGAACTCCAGGGTCTTCTCCCGAACTGCGATGCTGGCGTAGCCGGTCTCACGGAGCTTGCCGCGGAGGGCGTTGCCTTCTTCGTAGTAGTTGCGGGCACCGAAGGGGTACTTGCAGTAGGTGTTCTGGGTGCGGGAATGCTCCACCATGCACCGCACGGCGCGGGTCATCGTGTTGCCCCAGGCAATGAAGGTGTTGCGCCGGGCTTCGATCTTGATGCCCGAACCTCCGCACTCCCTCTTCCACTCATTGTTCATGACCTCCCGCACATCCTGGAAGTCAACGTGGATGTGGCAACCGGCAGCCTGGTCGGTCATGTTCACGTTGTGGCGCTTGAGCAGGTTGTAGACGTGCGCGACCTGCTCGATCTTGTCCCCACCCAGCGGAGGGCTGATGATCTCCCTGCCTCCGGCGTTCAGGGAGCCGTCACCGCGGTTGCCCCAGTTCCGGAACTTGCTGTACAGCTCGTCGGCGAAGTCCCGCTGATGCGCCCCGTGACCGGTCTCGATCTCGATGCCCACCGTGCGGATGGTGAACCTGCTGGTGGGGCTGCCGATCTCCGACTCGTAGTTCGGATCTTCCTTGTCCGGGTGACCCTCTGAGTACTCGCACCCGTCCTCGATGTGGTGGTACTCCTCGCACTCCTCGCAGAAGAAGTAGCTTTCGGCACACCTCATGCACCGGGGCTCGTCGTAGATGTACTCGGCGTCGCCGTAGAAGGTGTTGTCGCAGTCCTGACAGGTGAAGCAGTTGTCGTCGACGCAGGACTCGCAGTAGGTCCGGGTGGGTCGGGTGCTGTGGTAGTAGGAGTGGCGCACCGTGACGAGATCGTCGGACGGTGCGGGATCGTTGCAGTTCTCGCAGATGCCGCAGCAGCTCTCGCAGTAGGTCTCGCCGTCGATAGTCGCGGCGATGGCGTCACCGTGGATTACTTCGCGGCAACTGAAGCAGCAGGCGCCCTCCTCGCCACACTCGGGGCAGTGGGGGCTGCCGTTCAGGCTGATGGACAGCTCTGCGGGGAACAAGTCCCGGCAGTTCGTGCAGATGATCTGGATCTCTCCCTCGGGTTTGCAAGTGCAGGTCTCGCACTTGGGGGAGCAGCCGCATTCGTTAAGGCACATGTTTCCCTCCTGGCGTCTATGCGCCGGAAATGGTGATGGGTTGTCGTGCGGGTTATCTGGTGGTTTTGGCAAGCTCAGCGGCAGTCGCTTCAGCCAAAAACCGGGTGGTGAACTGCTTGCGGAGGCGGGACGCCATCTGAACGAACCCCAGGTCTTCGAGCATGTCGGCTTGCTGGAGTTCCTTAGGCAGTCCAGCGGGATCAGCTCTCTCGAAGCGCTTGGGTTTACGCATGGCGGTGGTCCCGGACAATACGGCGCGTCGAGCGCCGGGTGTGGTAGACGGGCGGTAGGTCGATCCGCATGAGGATGGCGCCCATGATCAGGAGAGCCCCGCCACAGCCCGCCATGAAGGGGTAGTCGTAGTGCAGCCCGGCAGCCAGCATGAACATGGCAACCGAGAACAGGAAGCCCCGGGCAACCCAGAGGAAGACCTGCTCACCGGTGGGCTTGTGGGCGGAAAACCAGCGCCAGAGACCCCAACCGAGCGGGGCAGAGGCAGCAGCAAGAGCCGAAGCTCCGTGAACACATTCCATGCAGATAACCACCTCCTAGGAAGTCGCTCTTGCGAGCAGGGGTTTGTTTGCGGACGGCATCAGGAGACGCTTCTTGTACCCATTGCCGATGTTGATTGCGCGGTAATACAGGACGGCTTGGAGCAGGTTGCCGGTGATCTTGTAGCGGGTGACATACCCGCCTTTCTGACCGCGTCCGATCTGCACCAGGAACTCCGTGTGTTCGTGGTAGGCGATCTTCTTTCCGTCAAGTTCGAGGGACTGAAACATCGGATCTCCTATGTGAAAGGTGTGGGCAGGGCGGGTCCTTTCAGGTTGTTGAGTACCCACATTCGGGGCACTTCATGCAGTTGATAACCTTGCCAGGACCGCCGGGGCTCATGGTCTGGATGCTGGGGTAGGTTTCCCCGATGAAGTCCGGGGCACCGGCTACCCAGGTCTGTGCCAGGGCAATGCTGGGCTTCAGGGCGACGTTGCAGAATGGGCATTGCTGAGCCTCTGCTAGTGCTTTACGAGCACCGTGCAGCGTGGGATACCCAGGCACCGGAAGCCCACCAACTGCCTCCAGGGGCTCGAATATCTTCACCAAGTAACCAAGCTCCTTGGAGAGCAGCTTTACGATTTCCCGCAGGCGGTTCCGCTGCTGGATGACCGCCCAATGCGCCTTCTCTTCGATCACGAACTGGTTCTCGATCTCGTAGATCCGCAGGACCTTGTTGTCGAGTTCTACCAGCAGCTCCGTGAGCACCGCCTTCTTCGCGGCGATGCCCTTACCGTCCGTGGTCAGGAGAATGCTCTCCAGTTCATCGATGGTTCGCACGAAGGATCTCCTCAAAGGCAACCGGTGTGTAGTTCGTTCGTTCGACGCAGACGTTGATATACCGGGGATCGGGCACTCGTTCGATGTAGGAGCCAATACCGCTGTCTGCTTCCCGCTCAACCATGATCTGGTTGTTGTGTGAGTGACCGTGGACGTTGCCCTTGCACCACCGGTTCGTGATGGCGTCAGGGTGCAACGGAACATGGCTGAGGATGTAGTCGCCCAGCTTGTGCAGCCCCCGCACATCCTTGAAGTAGGGTGCATAGTCACGTAGCCGGAAGATGTCGTGGTTGCCTCGGATGAGGATCTTCGTGCCGTTGAGCAGTTCAGCGAAGGCGATGCCCCGCTTGGAGATTGACCAGTCACCCAGGCAGTAGACCTTGTCCTCGGGACGCACAGTAGCGTTCCACCGGTCCCGCATCACCTCATCGGCTTCGGCAGCGGAGTCCCAAGGACGAACCTTAGAGCCGTCGAAGTTGACGAACGTGTACATGTTCTGGTGGGTAAGGTGCTGGTCGCTGGTGATGAATACGTTTGGCATTGCGTTGCTCCTGGTTGGTCTTTTCAATGGAGGGGACCCTGTACGTAGGTGGGTCCCCTCGCTTCAAAAGATCAAAGTCGGCTTGGGCAGGTAACCGTCCCTTCACGGTCACAAAGGAGGGTCAAGGTGTCTGGGATCACGCGGCGGTCCGTCGTCCGTGTCCCTACCAGCCGGAACATGAGGAACCAGAGAAGCGGTGTCGAATGTCATGGGCTGGAGAAAAGGTTGGAGGGGAATCATGGAGTTCTACTGCTCCATGGGTTTCCGATAGGTGCCCTGGCGGAGTGAGTCCCACATCAGGATTCCTTTGGCGTTGATGTCTCGCAGCCGGTTCTGGTTCTTGAGGCGGAGCTTGTAGTCCTCGTAGGATTCGTCGGGGTTGCGCTTGTCGGGGCTCATGGCAGTCCTTTCAGGTGTGGTGGGTGGGAGGGTTACCAGGAGATGCTGACGATGTAGTCGCCGGCGGGGACCAGACCACGGCGACACAGCTCGTTCAGGAGCAGCCCGGTGCGCCACTGCTTGGGCTTCTTGGTGGCGATCATTTCGTCCAGGTCCTGCTGGTCCCACTCGTCGTGGGGGTTGGCGTCCACGGCGAACTCCAGGGAGGTGTCGTTGCTGGTCTCCTCCTCAGCCGGGATGCTGTAATCCTTGAAGCCGCACACCGGTCTCGGGGTTGACGTGCAGGTAACCCCGCAGGGGCATCCCGGCAGCGCAACCGTCGCAGTTGGGGTGGTTCATGTCAGTCCTCCTCGTTCTTCAACCAGATTTCGACGCCATCCCGACCGGGGGCAAAAGGCTCGCCCTCGTCCAGCAAGTTGACCTGGTGGACGCCTTCTACGGTGTAGGTGGTGGTGTCGTCACCCAGGGTGAACAGCGTCAGCGGACCGTCGGGCAGGGCAAGCAGCGCCATCGCAAGCCGGTGGGCGGAGAACTCGGGTTCGACACGGTTGAGCCGTTCGAGCAGCTCGTTGGCACCTTCCACGATGTCCTGGGCACAGCCGATGTCATCAACGTCGGTGGCTGCGAGTTCTTGAACGAATCGGAGGAGTTCTTGTTCTCGGGTCATGGAGTCTCCTGGGTTGGTTGCTCGGCTCATCAGCGCGGGGTGAGCAGGTCCCGCGGACCGGGCTGTGTAAGCCCCGGGATCGCCGGTTAGGCGGCAGAGGCTTGCAGCCCCTGGATAAAAGCAGCCGTGGCGTCCCACTTGACCACCACGTTGGCTCGGATCTCAGCCATGTAGTGGGACTCTTCCCGCGCCGTGTTCTGGTGAATCACGTCGAGCTTGAGCTGGATCTCTTCTTTGGGGGTCAGGGGGTTATACGACACGGCTGCTCCTGTGGTTCTGACAAGTGCTACTTGTTGGGGATGGTGGCGGTGACGCTGATGCTCAGGGGCTTGCCCTGGTACTTCAGGTCGGTCTTCATGAAGCCGCCGGAGTTGACGGTCAGCAGGGTCTTACCGCTGCTGGAGGGGCTCGGGGTCTCGTCGAGGTCGGCGACGATGACCAGCTTGTTGCCTTCGATCTTGGCGGTGATGCTCATGTGGTGCTCCTTGTAGCCCCAGGTTGGGGCGGGTTGTGAGAAAGCGGCGGGCTACTGCCAGCCGTTGGGGAAAAGGACTACAGAAAGGACAATGGCGGGGATGACCAGGGCGGTGATCCAGCCGACGATGTCGAGGTCACGCGAGTCGTCGTAGGGCTTCATGGGTACCTCCAAGTTCCAAGCCTACGGCATTGGTTATGGTTTTGGCAAGCGATTATTTTCTAGCTGGGGCAATCGTTCCCGGCGACCATCTTCCAGCGACCGTGGTAACGCACCTCGGTGCAGATGGTTCGGGGATATTCGCGGGGTGGCAGGACAGCCGCAGCTTTCTGCTCAGCCTCGTAGAAGCTGCCCTCACCGCGGGACCAGTAGACCTGCACCTTGGCAGACCTGGTCATGCAGGTTGTGCGGAAGGACCCCTCATCGACGGGGTGGGTGGTCAGAGTGCGGGAGGGAAGCTCCCTGGCAGCCAGCATGGGCATGGCAACCTCCTAGAAGATGACGTACAGAACCAGGGCGGACATCAGCCCCAGCACGGACAAGGTGTTGTAGATGGCGTCGGTGATGCGCTTGCGCTTGGCTCGGGTCATGGATGGCTCCTTAGAGGATGAACAGCCGCAGCAGGGCGGTAACCACCCTCCGCAGCAGGGAATCAGATGTGAACTGGTGGCGGTAGCGTTCCTCCCCACCAGGTAGGCGGTAACAGAAGGACGCTCGGCGCATGGCTCACGCGACCAGGGCGAACCGCTTGAACGGTCCGACGATCCCATTGGTGTAGAAAAGCGCCCAGGTGCAGAAGTTGTCGGTGTGAGAGTCCCACCCTTTGTCGGCGGAAGCTTCCAGCAGCATCATGCAGAACCCGTCCTTGTAGCGCTGGGCTGTCTCGGGATCTTCCATGCACTTCCGGTAATAAGCGTCCTTGTGGAGCATGGCGGAGAACGAATCCCACGCCGCGGCGATGGACACAGCCATGACGGTGATGGGCTTGGCGGTAGCAACAGCAGGCATAGTGCCTCCCTATAAAGGGTGATGGTCTGTTCTGGTAGCACCGGACGCGTCGATCCGGTCCTTGCAAAACAGAAGCCCCCGACACCGGTAAAGGCATCGGGGGCGATCTGTGGTGCAGCGATAGAAACCCGCAAACGGTCAGTTGACACCGGCTATCACGGCGCCAAAGCATACTGCGGGCATACCCCTCCGGCTATCAGTGGTCCTACACACCGGGTAAAGGCATCTTGCATGACTGGGAGTGCTAGTCCCCGGTTCTCAGCCAGGCGGTCATAAAGCCCCGCCCTACATGAACACATGCCATGCTTTTGTAAGGTTTACCGGTTAAGTTAATTCCGATCATGGGTCTGACATGCTGTGGCGGAGTCCCAGGGAATCCCCCGGAACAAGTCACGCAAGCACTCATTAGCTTGTCGGCTTCCAGATACCGTGAGGGAGGTCTACACACTCCGCATACTCACAAGTATCCCAGGGGTGACACCCCCGTCAATAAACCATCGGTGGACAGTGAGAGCTTACGCCGGTCTCGTATCCGCAGGATTCCACACACTAGCAGAACCCCTGCGACGCCGTATAAAGCTACCGCCATCCCTGTCAAACAGCTTCTCAACCCTCCTTGCTGGAAGATTCCCGACCATACCCAAATGGGCATCGGTCAGAAACAGACCCTTGCAAGGTGAGCCCGAAGGCGCACCCCCAGCCGCCGGATGGCAACCAGGAAAGCACTCGGCACCGGGCATGAAGCCCCGGCGTAAGATCCGGCAGGAGAACCCGCCCCCATCCCCCGGTGAGGGATGGTAGCCGCTGTCTTGATAGACCAATGCCTACCGCTGAAGCGACTGGTGTCTGTGGAACAAGCCCCGCATCAGGGAGCCAGGTGGCGGGTAGAGCTACCGCCTGGTCATGATGGGAGCCTGTGGTTGAGAGTTTGGTTGGGTATCCACCATCGCCGCGTGGAGGCACTCTCTTGATGGCAGCCCCCTGGAAAAGCGGGGCGGATCGAGCTACGACGCCAAAGGCAAAGCGTCTTGTGTGGCGGCTTTCGCCTGCTCCTTCTCCTTGGCTTCCTTCCGGGCTCGCATCACGTCGAAAGTGTGCTGGCGCACAGCCAGGACCACCGTGTCGGAAGCCATGTCCACGGACTTGTAGAGTCCCTGGATGGCTTTCGCCAGCTTCGCATCGTCATCCGACACAGAGGTCGGATCAGCCTGGAACTTCTCCAGAAGGGAGGTCACGACTTCGGCGGCTTCCTTCACAAGCTCCTTCTGAGACTTGGCAGCCTTCTTGTCGTTCTCTGACTGGGCAGAGCGAAGCTTTTCGACCTCGTAGCGGACCAGTGAACGCCACTGGGAGTCCAGAGCCGAAAGGATGGCTTTGGCTTCCGCCTTCTTGTCGTCGGACTTGGACTCCTGGCTGATCCGGGTCTGATCCTGGACCATGCGCCAGACTTCCATGAGGGATTCGTTCTCAGACTTGGCATAGATGGTCAGGGTGCCCAGGAAGGCGGAAGCCTTCGTGTCCACGGTGAACGCCAGCCCAGCCTTGACCATGAGGTCATAGACCTCGCGGACCTTGATCCCCAGCTTCGCACTTGCATTGACAGATGCTTTGGCAGCAGAGAGCAGAGCGACAGCCAGGGTGGTGATGGTAGCCATAGAGCCTCCAATGAGAGCCAGGTGGCAAGATGCCAGCCTGTCGTCCCCCGCTTTGCGTGGGATCAATGAAGCTCTCAGAGACCGTAACCGATCAGCTTGTGCATCCTCCTAGTGTAGGGGTTTGGACAGGAAGTGTCCCGTTGGACATTGGGCGGCACAGAGCCAGCCCCGTTATTCATGACCGTTCCTACTAGGTAAGAGAGGGAAGCAGACTGAGAGCTTGAGTGATCCCACACAAGGCACAAAGCCCTGAGTGCTATCGCAGCTCGATCCTGTGGTCTATGAACCCCATCAAGGGTTCACTGGTTCCTAAGCGATGACTAGCGGGATGCCAGCCAGCACGGACTGTCCATGCTTTACCAGGAGGATTGTGTTAGCGTGGGAGAGGTCGATATTCTGGACCTCAAGCTCGCCTCGCACAACCTTGAGCTTATCCTTGGAAATCTGGACGTATCCGGGATCTGTAGCGTTTATGATCATATCAATCCTCCATGAAGGGTTAAGTGATGGGGTTGATAGACCACAGGTGCTTTATCGTTATGTTTCCGGTGCTATCCAGCGCCCTATAAACGCCAGCACCTTTCTCGGAAGGATTCAGGAACACGCTACACCGAGCCACCAGCACACTTGCCTGTGGATACTCCCCGGCATAACCCTGCTAGATGCCACCTACGGCATACTTTGGCTCTGAGTAGCGCCTAAGCCTTTAATCGTGCTTAGACTGTGAGCCGTTGAACGATACCGGTAGCTAGGTCAGACCTGGAGCTTATCCAGCGGAAGCTTGCTAGCGGGTCAGGAGCTAACCGAGCCACCCTGACACTATCAATTTTTCCGTCGTTAATCGGTTGATTAACATTCGCAAGTCTAATGATATCAACGCGCTTTGGGTCGGGCTAAACCCAAGAAAAAGGAGCCTGGCGGGTGTATGTCTAGGAATGACAACGGTTAAGCCGGAGGCTGCGGGTGGTCCACCTACGAACCACTGTCAACTTTTGAACACCTCTCACATCTCCCCATCTTCCATCATTTACACAACCACCATTCCTTGTGGTGTCTTTGCCAACCACCCCAACCTGTTGTGGTATGCCCCCAGGCACCCCAATGTCTCTGGTAACCGCCTCCCTCTCTGCCTAGGCAGCCTTATCCGCTTGCCCTTTTGTAACCCCCTAGGGTCCTAAAACTGCCTCCGTGGCGTAAGTCCACTAGATACAACAACGCCCTCTTTCGAGGGCGCGGCAGGGGGTCTGTTTTGGGTGTCCTTCTAGGGGTCCTGGGTAGGGTCAGCGGTTGACGCTGCACTTCGTATGCCCCAGATACCAGGGGCGCTTGGGAGGGGCTGCTGGTTCCTCCGGGTAAATGTCGGATAACCCACAGGTGCAACCTCGCATGAAGCTGCCCCAGTTGTCGGTGCCACCAATGCGCTTGGCTTGGCACAGGTCGGTGTGTCTGACGAACAGCTTGAGGGCTTCGAGCTTCGCCTCGGCGATCTCCCGCTTTGTGCGTTCCCAGGCTATGGTTCCCGGTTCGTTCAGTCGTCCAAAAGGGTTGGTCATCGGTGACTCCTAGTGTTCTGTGCCGTAGGGGTATTTCGCTTCCATGTAGGCGTTGTAGACCGGGGCGAACGCTTCATGCCACTGGTCCCACAAGAGGTCGTAGGCTTCTTCGGCTTCCACCACCCGGGCGTGGGCGGCATCTAGCCGGTCCTGCCACTCCTTGCACTCTGCCTCTGTCATACGATCATCAGCGCGAAGGGGACTAGCGCGATCAACAGGACAAGAGCTCCTAGAAGCTTTTCTTCTCTACTGAGGGGTCCCAAGTCTGGTTCCATGACGACCTCCTATCCCTTGAGGGTGATCTTGCCTTTGACGGCGACGTGGCAGTCCTGGCAGGCGTTCTCCTGGTAGTCCTTTCTCATCGCCAGGGCTGCTGGGGTGACCGTGCCTTTGATGTGGCAGGCTGAGCAGTCAGCTCCAGGGATGTGTGAGGGCTTGGCGGTCAGCGCCAGACTGGCGAGGGCGGCGATGAGGAGGGCTAGAACGACGAACTTGAACAGGGTCTTCATGGTGTGTCTCCAGGGTGGGGGTATACTTTGTCTACAAGAGGGTGGCTGCCGGTTTTCTTACTGCACGGTGGCTGCAGCCCCCAGGGGATCGTCCCTTGGGGGTCCTTGTTTTTAGGTCAGCCGGCGGATCTCGGTGATGTCGCTGTAGCAGACCCCGCAGGCATAGATCGCTTGCAGGGGGTCGCTGGCGGTCACGACCCGGTGCTGGTTCTTGGGGGTGCAATATTCGTTGTAGGTGATGATCAGGTACTCGTTCACAGGGACCCCTTGGTGATGGCTTGGGCTACCAGCCAGCCGGTGATCTCGTCGTAGCAGCGGGCGCCTCGGATCTCGAACTGGGCGGGGCTGGTCGCCACGCCGCCGGCTAGGATCCACCCTTCGTCGAGGGCTGCGGTTACTTCCCGCTCCAACTCCCCGAACGTCCGGCAGCGGAGGACTTTGTAGGCGATGCTCATAGCTCACCCAGGTGCTTGCGGATCTCCATGTCGACCTCGGTGCCCCGGGGGATCCACCGGAGGGCTGCCACGGCGAGGCGGCGACAGGTCTGCCACCCCAGGAGGGCTACGTCCAGGGCGCGGTTCACTTGCATGTAGCACGTCCGCAAGTTGCTGAGCTCTGTCTCGAGTGATCGGGCGTCTGCCTGGAGCATCGAGACCTGCCTGTGCAGGTTGTCCTCCCGCTCGTCTACGTCGGTGAGCAGCCTGACGGCGCGGTTCCAGTCGTCGGCGATCTTGGCGACGCGCCACGATGGGGTCCGGTCGGAGTAGTACGTGGGCGGCAGGGCAGCCACCACCCGTTCCATTTCTTCCTGGAGCACCCGCTTGGAGAACAGGGGCTTCTGGATCTTCACCTCGGACTCGAGCCGGGCGATTTCCTCGGCGAGGTGGCGCAGGGCTTTCCGGGCGTCGTCGTCCGTGAAGCGCAGGCAACCGCTGATGGTGGCGATGGCTTCGGCGACCTGGTTTTCGGACAGGGGCTGCAGGCGGGGCGCCGGTGCGGGCTTGTAGCAGTTGTGGAGCTCACCGCCCTCGGAGACCCTCCAGGCGCCTTCGACGTTCATCCAGGAGAGCCCGGTCTTGCCACAGTTCCGACAGGTCACGGTCTTCTTGGGCTGTGCCGGAGGGGCGCCGAGGAAGCCCCACTGGTCGCTGCGAGTCACCGCCCGGACGGAGTCCTCATGCCCCATCTCGTCGATGATGCCGCGGTCGTAGGCTTCCTGGGCGGTCAGGCTGCCGATGTGGTAGCTGTGCAGATCCTCGGTCTCGTCCATTGCTCGGTCAAATGCGTCTTGCGCGTGGTCGCCCATTAGAAAGTTCCTTTCGTTCGGTTTTCAGGGGTCATAGGGAGCCAGTACTTGCAGATGGTCTTGTCACCGCATCTGGCGTATACGCAGTCGTTAGGTCGTCCCAGGTCCAGCACACAACCGTCGGGATCCATCTCGGGATCGAGGTCGCAGTGGCACCCATATTTGATCGGGGGCAGCGCCGACGACACGGAGGTGAGCATCTGCTCAAGCTCTTTGAGGGACTGGGTGATCAGTAGGGCTTCGGTATTGGCGGTCTGCCACCCGGCATCCAGCCGCTTGATCTCGGCTTGCAGGTCGACGATCAGCGCCCGCTGCATGGCGACCAGGGTGTCCTTCCGCTCGAGTTCGGCTTCCAGGGCGTTGATGTGGTCCCGGGCGTTGTCCTCAAGTGCGGACCGCTCGGCAGTCATGATGTTCTTGTTAAGTGTCATGGAATCACCCTATGGATGTAAACCCGCAGCCCGTGGCGCTGGGCGCAGTCGATCATGTTCTTGGTGCCCGGGGACTCTCCGTCCCAAATCGCTATGAGAGCTCCGGGGATCGTTACGTCTGAAGCGGCATACCGCGCCATTTCCTCGTTGCGGATGGGACCCGCCGCCTGTCCGTGGCGCTTCCAATCCGCCGGGAACCTTGAGAGGGTCTTGCCCTTTCTCCGTGCCCACTCGTCGTCGAGGGTGTCCACGCCCCGGGCGGTGCCGTTGATGACCTCGGTGATCCTGAAGCCGGACGCCTGGATGGCGGCTTCTACCACTCTGGGATCGGTGATGTCTCGGGAACCAGCGATTATGACTCTCAAAACCGGGGTCCTGTGGATCTTGTCCGGGCTCGCTTGGGGGCAGCCTTCTTGGAGGGCACCCGCTTGGGCGGTTGGACGAGGGCGGTGGACCCACAGCTCTGGCAGCGATTCCCGGTCTCCCGGGGGCTGTGGCAGTGGGCGCAGGTCACGGGGCGACCTCTTCAATCCGCTCGAACCGGATGGTGGGGTAGAGGATGGTCAGGAACTTGTCCGCGCCGCAGGCGTTGCACTTGTGCCCGTGCTTTGGGGGCTGGGTGAGCTGCAGGATCTCACCGGTGGGCAGCATGACGCCTTCGTGGCAGTCATCGCAGGCGTACTCGACGCCAATGACGTTAACCCTATGTTTGCTTTCCATCAGTCTTGCTCCTTAGTGCAGAAGTGTTTGTCGAGCCACATAGCAAGCCCGGCGGGGGTTTGAAAGACGTGGGTGTCCTGGATCTCCGGGGAGCAGCCCTTGACGGTGTGCGCCGGCGTGACCAGGAACCCGTTGTTGACGCGGCGGATGACGATGGACTCGTTGGGCTTCATCACTGGGTCCAGTCCACTTCTCCCAGGAAGCTGAAGGACTCCCGATGGTTGTAGTAGTCGTCGGGCTCGACCACCGCGGGGCACTTGCACCAGGTGGTGTTGCGGGATAGGTCCAGCACCTGGGCGACCAGCGTCGAGCAGATGATGTTGCGGGGAGTCAGCCTGCCGAGCATGGGGCGGTAGACCCACTTGCCCCAGGAGAGCCGGCAGATCGCGTGGTTGATCAGGCAGTCGACGATGCCCAAGTACCCGTAGGCGATTTTCTGGAAGAAGGCGCCGCGGGGCGGTTTGGGAGGGTCGAACGCCGGGCGGGCAACGTAGATGTGTTCCCCGGCGTCGTCGCGGTAAAGCCGCAGATCAGTGAAAGTCCGCTCACCGAGCTGCTCCAGAACCAGCTTGGTGTAGCCGAAGTCCTGGACCACCGCGCAATGCACGTAACGCGATCCCGTGACGAGCCGGATGCCGCGGACCATGAGGCTCTGACCAGTCCGGTGGTGGGTGTAGAGCAGCACATCGCCGTGCTTGAGCGTTGACGCCGGGATCATCGGACCTCCTAGCACTTACCGCAGGGTTGGCAGGGTTTCTTACGAGGCGGCGGCGTCACTGGGCGCAGCAGTCTTTCGCAGCAGCCGCAGGTCCACCAACCCTCTTCCCACGCACGGTCGCCTTCGACCTTGGTGACCATGGTGACTCGCAGCCAGGGATCACATCGTGCCCGGCTTCAAGCCACGCCTTGTCCCACAGACCGGCGCTGGTGCAGAGGGAGAGGATCCTCACAGTTCGATTTCCCTCATGTTGTCGAGGCACTGGTGGCAGTCGCCGCAGTCGCCACAGAGGTCGCACTCATGCTCGTCTTCGGTGGTCTCGAGGACCCAGGGCTGGTCGATGACGCCCAGGTTCAGGAGAGCCATCTTCAGAGCCTTCTCATCGATGGGGTCAAGGGTCGAGAAGGTGAGGTCGTAGGTGTAGCTGATCGGTTCGCGGGTGCTCATGCGGTTCTCCATAGATTTTGTGGGGTGAAGTTGCCTGCCCTATTTAGTTCCATCAAGACTCTGCGGAGCAGCGCCAATACAGCGAGAACAGCAGGGCTACCTGCTCGAGGTCCCAGATACCGCGAGGACACCACTTGACGGCGTTGTGCTCGGTGCGGAACAGCAGGTAGGACTCCGGGCGGAACCGGGTCCCGCTGTAGATGTCGATGAACTTGAACCCGTGCCGCTGCCCCCACCTTGTCAGGAGGTTCCTGAGCAGGTTGCGGGATAGGTCCTCCCTGGCTTTGGCATAGGCGGCGTGACTGATGCCGATGTCGATCTGCAGGATCTCGCACAGGGCGTCGAGAGCCTCGGACTTCGAGATCGCGGCTTGCATTTCGACCAGCGGGTTACCGGCGTCGGCGAGCTTCTGTAGGGCGATTACCCGGTCAAGCGGTTCCATAGTCACGTCCTTGAAAAAGGGCAGGTAGCCCTAGCGGTTGTGTGCCCGTTGATTAGCCTCGGCGCGGGTCCTAGCCATGCCCCGGAACTCCTGGGGATGCTGCTGGAGGAGCTTCTGCCGCAGGGAATCCTCGGCGCGAATAGCCAGGACCTCCAGGGGACGTGACTCCCAAGACTGGTCCTGCTCTGCCGCTGCTTGAGCCAGGAAGGCGTCCGTTCCCAGCTTCAGGTAGGCGTCCCGCACATGGTAGATTTCGTGGGCGAGGACAGGCACAAGGTTGTCCCCAACACGGTCCACCTTGGCAACATCCACCGTGATGGTGGCGGAGTCCGGGGACACTCGGGTGGCACCCAGCTCGTCTCCGGGGAGATCCTGCTGGATGACCTGGAGGTGAATCCCCTTGGCGTGAGCATCCTTGAGGATCTGAAGGCTCTCCGGATTGTCCTTCCAGAGCGTTCGCATGGAGGCGGTCAGCTTGGAATGCTCCGCCTTTACGAACGAGTCTGCTGGGGCGCAACTGACAAGGCAGAGGACCAGGGCGAGCCCGGCGAGGGTAGTCCGCTTCATTCCAGGCTCCAAAGAAAAAGGGCAGGGGCGTTGTGCCCCCACCCTCAAATACCTTCGTGTCTCTGGTAACTAGCGGAGCTCACAGCCCCCGGCGGCGCAGGCAAGCTCATGGGAGCTGGTGGTGCCGTCCTCGGTCTCGTAGAGGGGCAGGCGGTCCCAGTCGATCACCGGCATCTTGGCGAGGAGAGCCTCGTATTGCGCCTTGGTGATCTCCTCGTAGGGAGCCTGGACATAAGAGCCCCCGTCGTAGGGCAGGAAGCTGATGCCGCCCACCTGGTCGAAGTGGTCGTAGACCCAGGCTCCCACAGCCAGCCACTCGTTCTCACGAACCGAGACCGTGATGCTCACGTTATGGTCCGTCCAGTTTTCCTTGTAGGTCAGATACATCTCCAACTGCTCGAGAGCTGTACGATCGTTCCGCAGGACGGCATCCTCAGGAGCCTTCCGGGGAAAGCTGAACACCCACATGTCATTCGGCTTCATGGCGTCGTCTTCCGCAGGAATCCCTTCCATGAAAAGCATCTTGGAGAGCGGATCCTTCTTGTCCCCACGTACCCGGCGAATGAACTCCGCGCTGTGCCACGCGTGGATCCCGGACCCGCTGTCGACCAACTGCGACCCCGTGCCCGAAGGCTTGACAGTCGTAATAGCCGCGGCGGGATTGATTCCCAGCAGCGCCGCGAACTCCGCATTGACCTCGATGGCGTAGGTCTTCAGGGTGTCCAGGGCATCGGCGAGAACGTCGTGACCCTGCTTGCCGTTGGTGAGGGTGTTGTCCGCGATGCCGGTCAGGGAGACGCCCAGGAGACGCTCCTCCTCGACATTCTTCTTCCAGATGGCACGGAGGTAGCGGAAATTCGTCAGCGTCGCCTGCATGGTGCCCATGATCGTCGCAATGCGGATCTTCTTGGCGAGGGACTCGACCGTATCCCAGGGGCGGATCACGACCTCGGTCAGATTGCAGAACTGGTTGGGGCGCAGGTTGATCTCGACGCAGGGGTTGGCACCGAAGTCGTGGTTGGGATCCCGGCGCCCGGACAGGGTTGCCGAGCGCTTAGCCGACATGCGGTTGAAAATCCCGCGCTCGCCGGACTTGCTCTCGTACAGGGAGAGCCATTCCTTCATGAAGATGCCGGGCTCTGGCTTCTCGGTGTAGATGGCGGAGTTGTTCGCCAGCCCCCGCTGGGGATTCAGTAGCCACCACTGCCCGGACTTCGCGCCGCGCATCCGGTCGTCGGACAAGTTGCTCAGGGAGAGCAGGGCGCTGCGGCGGACGCCACCGACCACAACCACATCCGCGATCTTGCAGCAGATGTCGTGGCACTCCAGGCTGGTGAGCTTCCGCCCTGCAGCCTTCTGGAATACCTCGATGACGAACTTGAACAGCTTCACCAGGGGCTCGGGTCCGGAAGCGCGACCACCGAATGTCTTCAGCCTCGCACCGGCGGGGCGCACCTGACTCACGTCCCAGGTTGGGATCTGCCCGGCATAGAGCAGGCTGATCAGTTCACGGAACGAGGACGCCCAGCCGATCTTGGAATCCTTGACGACGATGGTGGTATCGGTCTTGAAGAACTCGTCCGGCACCGGCGGCATCTGGTTGACGGCAGCCCGGTCCACGGAGAAGCCCACGCCCGTGCCGTTCATGAGGATGTACATGATCTCGTCAAAGATCCTGGGGTGATCCACCGCGGCGTAGGCGCAGCCATAACCAGCCACGTTATCGCGCTCGAGGGCTTTCCCGGCGGTCATGAGAGCCCGCATGGACGGCAGCACTTCCAGGTTGAGGATTGCCTCGCGGACCTCTTCCATCGTGGCGGCGTCAATCTGTGGGCACTTCTTGGAGAAGAACTCGACGTAGCGGGAAACGGTCTCTTCCCAGGTCTCGCGCCGGTTCTTGCTGTCCACCCAACGGGCGTAGCGGCTCTTGTGGATGAAAGACTGGTATGGGTCCAGAGTAATCAAGTTCTCTCCTTGGTGGTGGGTTTGCTCTTGCTCGTCCGCTGTAATAGGCGCACCAGGACTGGACTCCAATCCGGGTTCTCGCGCCGTAGCTTTGGTTTGATCTCGCTGATGGCTTCGGCATATCCAGCCAGGAAGCCGTGTAGGAACTTCACCTTCTGCTTTTCGAGGGCAGGAAGGGGCTTGCAGGTAATCGGGGTAATCAGATCCTTGGCGATGATGTCCAGCACCGGGATCTGCACTCCATAAGTGCCATCGAAGTACTCGAGCAGCGTCGGACGAGCCATCAACATGCGGTTGTCGATGGCGCGGGTACCCCACAGGAGCAGGCGTTCTGCGGTTTCCTTGGCACTCAGACCCGGGCGCACCAGGATCTCGGGGGTCGTGTAGTAGCCCTTGAAGAACCCGTACACGCACAAACGACCCAGCAGAAAGCCTGCTTTGTAGTCTGTTCCGCGTCGAATGATCAAGATCGGGCTCCTGTATACTGAAATACCATCGAAAACGTGCTGATTTTGGCTCATAAAGCCGTTATTTATCAATAATTTAGGTAATTTGATGCGAAAAGCCCACTAGATGACCCGTAAGAGCCAAAAAGTGGGCATTTTCGACGCGTTTTTGCTACTTTCCAGGGAAATGCCAGCCGACTAGGTAGCACATTGAGATCAGTCGACACGCGAAGCCGAGTCCGACTAGGAAGGCTGCTGAGAGCAGGACTGCCGTGGCGCCAGAGGTGGCGGCGCTCAGGAACGAGTTCTTCTTGGGAGTCCTAGGCATCGAGGTTGCTCATGCCGAAGTTCACGATCCGCACGAAGTCGGCGAACCGGGTGTGGCGGGTGAAGGAGTACTTGAGCTTGTGCATCTTGCGCTCGATTGCCTTGGGAGAGCGCAGGAGGGTCTTGGCGATGGTGGTCTGCGGGGTGCCAGCGGCAGCCATAAGCACCATCTTGGTGGTTCCGTAAGAGGTCCAGCGTTTGCCGGCGTTCAGCATGAATGCTCCTTGTGTGGTCGGTTGTATTTGAAGGCGTAGAAAGCGTCCACCTCCTGACGCATGGCGAGGTGTGCAGAACGGGTAGCGAGAGCGTCCCCGAGTGATGTGTGACGGTCGGCGGCGGCAATCTCGATGCCGTAGCGCTCGATCAGAAAGTCCAGCTTCAGGTTGCTGGCGTCCCCGTAGATGCCCAGGTCATACATGAACAAGGCAACGCCCATGGTGTCCAGGGCACGGTAGCTGTAAGGGAGCTCGAGCTTGCAGTCCTTGAACAGCTTGTCCATAAAGCCACGGTCGAAGCTGACGTTGTGTCCGACCACGAAGGGCTTGTTCTTCCAGCCGAAGCCGAAGTGTTTGCGGATGAACGCGGAGACTTGCTCGGCGGCTTCCTGGCGGGGCAGGGCGTGAGTCAGATGCTCCGCCATGTCGATCTTGTTGATCGCCAGTGCCTTGTCATCGACCATGAACCCCACCGGTGAGACCTTGATGTGGGCGGTGCCGAGGATTCCCTGCTCGTCGTCATGGGCTACCAGCCCGATGGTGAGCAGTGCATAGCTGGGATCCAGTCCACCGGTCTCGGTGTCCAGGTAGAGATATTTCATTAAGCCTCCGGTAGTGGGGGTTGGGAAAGGGGACCGGGGCTTAGCCGCCACAACTCCTACTGATCGTTGGTCGTTGCTAGCCCCGGACTCTATGAATTACCACCGAGGTACAAACAAAACCCCCGCACGAAACGGGGGTTGGTGAGGCGTACGACTCGGGTGTTAGAAAGTCCTCTGGCGGTCGTCAGAGCTGCGTACCGGCAACCCCGTGAGCTCCTCGTAGCGAGCGTAGTACTCACTCCGCCGCTGCGAAGGGTAGAGCTCCTGCGTGATCGTCCAGGGAAGCAGCGGCGCAGGATCCTTCTGTGCCCATTCCGGGTTGCCCATGATCCAATACGCTTCCGTGCGGCACATCTGCCAGTCCCACTCCTTGACCTCTTCCAGGAGGCGCATACTCAGCCTGTGCTTGGCGAAGATGGCTTCCAGGATGCGATTCTCGAGCTTCTCGATCTCGGGGAACAGGCGCTTGACCGGGGTCACGATATCGCCGATGAACGCTTCGCCGGCGTCGTGCAGGAAAGCCGGGAGCTTCAGGTGCTGGGGCACAACGTGGCTGAGGGCGACGCAATGCTCGGCAACTGAATACCCGATGATCGAATGCCCGTTGAAGCGCAGGTTCTGTGCGAGAGCCCAGCCGATATCGAACATGTCGATGTCATCGGGCGTGATCTTGTCTAAGTCGTAGAGCTTGCCTCCGTAGAAGCCGACGATGGCTGACATAAATCTCCTGTTTGGATGTTGCAGATTTTTGGTTAGGGACCACCACCCGGTTGTACGAGCCGGGACGCGAAGGGCTAGGGTCAGTGATGCAGGCACTGCGCGACCCTGTGTGCTTTCCTGCACTGCAGCCCGATACCCTGTCGTCTGATTTGCTACGCTGGCTCAGACCAAGCCGATGCGGGCAGAGCGGGGACTGGTGCCGTCTGAGGGAATCGAACCCCCTTGCGGTCTCCCGCGCCAGATTTACAGTCTGGGACCAAGTCCGTAAGGCGGAGACGGCGAGAAATGGCGAACTCTCCTGGGATCGAACCAGGGACGCGGACCTTAACAGGGTCCTGCTCTACCTACTGAGCTAAGAGTCCGTTGGGAGCGGGGAGGGGATTTGAACCCCTGACCTTGTGGTTATGAGCCACCTGTTCTGACCAGGCTGAACTACCCCGCAAATTTTGCATCGAGGGAGACTCGAACTCCCGACCCAAGGCTCTACCAACTGAGCTATCGATGCGGCACTTCTATCCAGGGCAAGTCTGTAAGCCGACCTCATTAAGCCCGTGCTGAAGTGCTGAATGGTGGACGTGCCGAGGAACTGCCCCCCGGGTCCAAGAAGGTGAAACGAGTAGAGTTGATCAACACCATAGCCTCTGACAACGGGAGGCACCGCATTCTAAGGTGCTTGGGTTTCCAGGTTTTTATCGCTCTCCTGGGGAGCGGCTCAACTAAGCAGCGGTGGCGAGCTCGAGGCTGGCAGGCGCGGAGAAGTAGGAGCTAACGGCAGCGAACACGGACTTCAGAGTGTTTTTGGCGTTTTTTGGTAGCAGATTTGATGACCCAGCCCTTCTGCCAACTGGGGGTGTCCCTAGTTCATTTAGCACGAACCTGTCGAAACTAATTCACGCCCATGATTGGGGCAGTTTAACGTCATGCCCGAGGACGAGGGGTTTCCGGCTTGGTGAGCCATCCACCCTCCACCACCTAGTCAGACGGGACTAGGACCGCTTAAAGCCGAATTGTCAAAGAGACCAGAACCTCTTGCTCTTATGAACTACCACCAGGACAGTAGAACTACTTGGCGATCTTGATCCGCCCGCGATGCCCGCCGAGCACTTCCGGAGTGTCGGCGTCGGGGTTCGTCTCCCAGGTGCGGTCCTTCCATTGGGCTTCTGGTTGGTTGAACTTGCCCCGGTTCACCATGACCTCGCAGTAGACCTGATCGATCCAGGCTGTCTCCAACCACCGGGTCTCGCCCTGGATGGTCTTGGGCAGGTATAGGAAGCGTTCGATTACCCGGGAGTCACCGAGGTTGGGTGGTACGTAGGCTTTCCAGCGCATCAGGCTTCCTTTGTGAAGATCCACACGGGTCCATGACCCTGCGTGGTGATCCCGATCTCGCGGGCAGCAGCCTCGCTGAGGTCAAGAATCCGGTGTTTAGCGTAGGGTCCGCGGTCAGTGACGGTCACGATGACGCTGCGGTGGTTCCTAGGGTTGACGACCTCGAGCACTGTGCCCAGGGGCAACGTCTTGTGGGCGCAGGTCATGGCGAACCGACTGAAGCGCTTACCATTCGCCATGAGCCGCCCGTGAAAGCCCGACCCATAGAAGCTGGCGCTGCCGGAGGAGTGGAAGAACCAGGTTGCCGGCGGAGCGTCCGGAGCCGGAAGGCTCATGGCTGTACCAACCAGGAGCAGCGCTAGGCAGACCTTGATTACGAACCTCAAGCAGCACCGTTGTGCTTGGGATCGAAGATCACCGCGGCAACCAGCCCGACTGTCACAAGAGCGGGTAGGATCCAAAAAGGAGTAGCTGCCATCCAGGTGAAGTTGGTAAGGATCCACTTGCAGACCAGGATCAGCGACCACAGGGTGAGCAAGCGCTTGTCAAGTAGGACGTAAATGATGTTGTCGACGTTCATCATGGGATCTCCAGTTGGGTTAGGGTTACATAATCTATATTATCGAAACCTAGAAATGACTGAACTTGCGCGACTGTCAAGATTATTTAATGAGTCTGATCCTGTCAGCCGCGACCTCTAGGAACTCGGGGCACAGGTCAATGCCCACTCCTTCTAGTTCCATCTGAGAAGCCACCAGCAATGTCTCTCCAGTTCCGCAGAACGGATCGAGCACCTTGAGCCCTGGGCGAACGCCGGCGAGCTGGATGCACCGCCGAGGAAGCTCTGCCGGGAACGGGCAGGGGTGCAGCTTGTTCACGCGCCGTTCCTGCGAGGTGGGGTAGGGCATGAACCATGTGTTGCCCTGGCAGCGCAGGTCCTGTCCGGCACCCTTCCACCGCTTGAGGTTGCTCTTGTCCTTGTAGGGGACGCCGATGGCGAGACGGTCAACCGGCTCCGCGCCGGTCTTGGTGAAGTGCCAGATGTTTTCGTGCGTCTGGTTCAGGAACCGAGGACTGTTGATGGGCTTGTAGTGCCCCAGGCTCGAGTCCCCGACGGAGATTGACTTGCACCAGATGATCTCGTTCTGCAGCACCCAGCCGCAGCGCAGCATCTCCTCGAGCACCCAGAAGGGGATCATGGGGTTCGTGGGGCTGCTGCCCATGTTCAGGAAGAAGTGGCAGTGGTCGGAGGTTCCATAGTCGTAGAGCGCCCTGCCCCACCCTGCTGTCCAGTCCAGATAGTCCTTCCAGGACAGCTTGTCGGTCGATGTGCGGTAGTCCTTACCGAGGTTGTACGGAGGACTCGTTACAACGACATCAGCGAGAGGCTTGTATTTCTTGAGAGCAGCAACGACATCCCCCTCGTAGAGGGTGATCATCAGTTATTGCCCTCCAACTGCTCCCGAGCGATGACGGCGTCCAGGACCTTCTTGTAGTCCTCCAGGGAGCCTTCGTTCTGGATCATCCAGTCGAACGTCTGGCGCTTGTCCAGCTCATCGAGGGCTATCTCAGATAGGTGTTCGAGGCAATCCGGGTCAGCGCCACGAAACAGCCGCAGAGAAGTATTAGCAGCCACTCGAACCAGGGTGAAGCCGTGACGGTGAAGCATTTCAACTTCATTCGGGAAGCGAACGTCAGTAATGACGATGGCATCGGTGTCTCCTTCGGTTTCCAGGGTTTCGATCTTCCGCTCGAGGGCATCCACCCAGACGTTGTTGTTGCGCTTCCGCCCGTAGTCCGTCCCGAGCCACTGATACAGCTCGCGGTCGCGCTCCACGGGGAAGCCGCACTCCTGCTGGATGTAGGAGCCGATGCGCTTGAGGGTGTCCGCGAACGCCAGCCGCTCAGTGTCGAGCCCGAACTGCGTCAGACGGGAGATCACATAATCGGCACCGGTGTCTTTCCCGGACCGCATCTTCCCTGAGAATCCAAACTTGTACACAAAGCCTCCTGGTGGTTTAGAGCGGCGGGGTTAAACGGTATGAAGGACTTCTCTGGTCCTAACCCGTGGAAGTGCGACCCATCCCCGCCGTAGGCTCAGCCTGTGAGTTGTCAGCCGGGTCGCTGGCACTACTAAATACCTTCCTATCTCCGGAGGATCTTCAGGTCCTCGCCGAGGTTCATCAGGTGAGTCAGGAAGATGCTGTGTTCCAGAAGCAGTTCAGTGTCCGCGGGATGATTGGCGAGTTCCTGCTCGCTTCGGTTGGCGCCCAGCAGCAGAACCACCAGCCAGCGCTCCTGAACAGTGCGAGCCTGCAGGAAGTTGATTCGATCCCCATAGGTCATCCCGAAGTGCAAGAGGGCTTCCTCAAACAGCTTCTCGGGGTTCTTGCGGTAGTACCAGCGGTCGATATAAGCGCGAAGGCGGTTCATGGGCTACACCTTGTAGTTGTTGCAGTTGGCGGAGCTGGTACCGAACCCCTCCGCCAGGAAGTTGAACCATGTCTGGTAGAAGTCCTTGCGGATGGAGGGGCTGCCGCACTCAGGGCAGACGCGTGGTGCTGGGTTCTCCACCCAGGGCTCCATCACGTCCTCGATCTTCTTGGGGCAGGTCGTGCATTGGTAGTCAAACAGGGGCATGGATACCCTCCGGAGCGCCGCGGAAGAACTGACAGACGCGGCAAACGTCACTGGTAGTTGGAACCGGGATCCCCTGCCCCGTCGTAAAAGCCCGACAGGACAGGTGGTGTCCGGTATTCGAGTAGCTCACCTGGAGGTTCTTGCAGGAGAGGGCTTGCTCAAGCGTTCGCACCCATTACCTCCCCGAGCTCCAGGCGCCCGATGTGCGGCATGTTCTTGACAATCTGGCTGGTGGAGTCGTCGGTGCAGACGAGCTTGACCTGGATGTTCTTCCGGTCCTTGAGCTTCGCCAGCGCCGGGATCAGGGTGCCACTCCCAGAGACGACCAACACCGTGGTGGGTTCGGCATCCTGGTTGTAGGCAGCGTCCATGATTTCGACAACCATCGCGTTATACAACACGTCCTGACTGACCTGCTCGTAGCGGTAGAGGTGTGTTTCCCATCCATGCGTCCGCAGCCACGTCAGAACGGGCTTTGCGCTGTCGTGCTTGGGAGGGCGGGTGTAGAACACCTTGCGGTCGATGGGACCAGTCTCCGCCTCCAGCTTACTTTCCAGCAGCGAGAAATCCTGAGCGACACCAAGGGTGCGGCAGAGGAAGAAGAGGTAGTTCCCGTCAACCAGCAAAAGGGTCTTTGCCATAGTAATGCTCCGTGGATTAGATTGAGGTGACTTCCTGGGTTGGCTCTGACGCCGGCGACGCCTCGGAAGGTGCGAAGAAGGCTCGGAGGCTTTCTTCTGTCACACCACTAATTACCACCCGCTGGGTAAGTGCGGTAATCAGCGGGTTAGTCGTGTCCACGAACTCCTCGATGAGCTCAGCAGCCTCGCCCACGGCGGAGAGGATCAGCTTGCGTTCACGGGGATGGGCAGCGATCAACTGCTGGAAGACTTCGACCAGTTCTGCGTAGTTACTCACTCTTTTTCTCCTTTTTTGGGGGTTGGGGTAGCGAAGACAGTCACTTTGGACTCGGTTGAGAAGGCGGGGATCCCGATCTGATCTATGATTCCCACTTCCAGGGCTTGCTCAGGACTCATCCAGAGGGTGGCAGCGCCGCCGCCGGAGGTCTTGGTCATGAGCTTGGTCAGCTTGGCGCGACTGATCCCCATGCTCTTTGCCAGGTGGTTCAGGAACATGTCGTTGATCGCTATGTCATGCTGGGACTGCGCGACCACGTCCTCGATCTGCTGGTGGGAGATCCCCGTGGACATGGGGTGGATCATGGTGCTGGACAAGGGCGCCGCGAACCGCAGCCCCTTTTGACCGGCAGCCAGGAGCAGTGCGCCGCAGCTATAAGCATGGGAGCTGTTGTAGGTGGAGAAGGCGATCTCGACAGAGGACATCACATTCAGCATCTGGAACAGGGCGAACACGTCGCCGCCGGGGCTGGAAATGTCGAGTAGGGCGATTTCCGAGCCGCGCTTGTCCAGGGCAGAGATCGCCCTGGCGAAGTTCTTTGCCATGGTGTCGTTGAATTCGCCCCGGATGCGGAGGATCGGGTACGTCGGGTCAAGCATGGAGCCGTTACCAGCACCGAGCAGGGTCAGAAGGTCGATACCCTCTTCGTCGTCATCCTCATCGCTGCGCCTGCGCGGCGTAGGCTGCTTCCTGGATAGGATCGTGGCGAGACGGTTCACTCTTGCTCCTTCTGGCAATGCCGCAGAACTTCTTGAACTCGGTGCGGGTGTATTCCTCTTCGGAGATGTTCGAGCCATTCTCGAAGCGCTTGATGGTGGCGACCTCACCGTCAAACCGTAAGCCGAGGGATCGGACCCCACCTGGGGCGTCTAAGATCCAGGCAGCTAAGTCCTGGAGACCGGTTTCTGTCATAAAGGGGTCCTTTTAGAGCTCGTAGGGGCTCATCTCCAATTACCACCACATCCCCTGCCCCGAGATTTTCGCCGTCATGAAGCCGGGTTTCCGGATGGTAATTCCAAGTTGAGGCTGTGCCCCGAGATCGACAGCGGGCTCCACAGAGGGGAATTTCCAACCCACGCCGGGACGCTCCGCGCTAATCCTTAGGAATTTTATTCAAATGCAGGTCGTTGCTCGGGACTCGTTCCTCGCAGCTAGCGGCAAGCAACCCGTCACAACATACCGTGGCATGGGGGTAAGGGGGCGTCTCTTAACAGTTAGTTAACCTACATCACTACATTAGTTAACCTACAGTAATTCTCGAACCGTTCGATTTCCTACCAGTCATATCCGCAGCAGCCGAGAACTCGCTCCGAGGATTACCAGTCGCGGCTCCTACGGGAGCCACTCCCGGTAACCCTCCTCGCTGTACTACTAGGCGGCTGGTGGTATTTGAAGTCATGGAGAACAATTCCCGTGACTGAGAAGAAGCCAGCCCAGACAAAGGGTCCAGCACACCGAATGAAGATCGCCGCCAGTATGAGGGGCAATCAGAACGGAGCTAAGTCCAAGTTCTCCGAAGAACTGGCTGCCCAGTATGCCAATGATCCTGAAATGCTGAAGTGGGTCATGGCTAACCAGGAAGCCCTTAACGCTCCTTCGCCTGACGGCTCAGTCGCTTACAGTGACGACCAGATCAAGCAGCTTGATGCCAAGTACCGCTACAATGAGTGACTTAACCTTTGAAGACCCCAGTATCGGGCGGAAGAATTCTGTCGCTGCCGGTACTAGGAATTTAGAACAGGCGCGACAGAAGCGGGCAGAGAAGGCAGGCAAGGCACAGACCACAGAAGACCGGGATGACCCTGAGATCGAAGCTGAGGTTGCCCAGGACCCTGTAGCCTTCATGCGTAAACGGCTCACGAAGATGCTGGTGCGAGAACTGGCGATCAACGACCTCCTGTACTCAGCTACCCCTCCGGAACACAAAGCCCTGACGGAGAGCAATAAACGGTTGATGGACCTTGGGGAATCCCTCAAAGCCCTGCCCAACCAGTCAGATATTGATTCAAAAGGAAGCCAGCGCTCGCTGTCTGAACTTATCCAGGATGCCCTTACTACTGAAACCTCTCAGTATGCAGAGCAATCCTCTGCCCTGAACGCCGGAATGCTCGCTCGAGCTGATGCCGCGTTCGGTCTGGGAGCCGCAGAGGACACGAATGGCTCTGGTTCCAGCCCAAGCACTCCTGAGGCTTAAAGAAGATCCGATCTTCGCCATGTCCGTCCTGATGCCAGGGATGGTCCTGCCGCCGCACCAGGTCGACATGCTGCGCGGGATGTGGGAAGCTACCTACTCTTATAATAGTTGTGGACGATCCACTGGAAAGACTGCCCTTACGGGCATTTTTGCGTTGCTGTGGGCAGCCACACACCCGGCAACCCAGCTCCTGACCCTGGGGCTCAAGTTCAAGACCGGGCAGCTCATGTTCGACTTCATGGACCGGCAGCTCAAGAAGTTCCCGGAGCTGGCGAAGTGCGTGAAGCTGACCAGCAACAAAGCCTTCATGAAGCGGGACTCCTCTGAGTGGAGGATCGACTTCAAGAACGGGTCCAGGATCGCTACTATCCCCTCTGACCTCAACCGTAAGGGTGAACGAGTTCGAGGCTACCGCTGTAACGTCGAAATTATCGATGAAATAGCCGCCATCCCCCAGGATATCGTCCGTCAGGTGTTCATTCCGTGCTGTTCCATCACAGACAGCGAAGGTAAACGCAAAATAATCAAGTTAACAACGGGCGGATATAAGCCTTCGGCAGCCTGGGATGACGTTCGACAGCACTATCTCGAATACTCCAAGGGCAACAAAGAGTATTACTTCTCGAACTACTGCTACTTAGACGTTCCGAACGAGTTCTCATATATTATTGATGCAGAAGCCATTAAAAACATGGAGTCGAACTCCAGCCCGGAGGAAGCTGCCCGGGAAATCTACGGTCGTTGGACTGCTGTTGGCGGCAACTACTACAACCCGATGATGCTGGAACGCAACCGGGCGCTCGCCATCGACTTCGAGTACTTCCCCGAGGACGTGGGCACCCGCGACTCCATCTATGTGATGGGCTTCGACCCTGCCATGGCTGGATCCGACGAAACCGCCCTCACGGTCCTCAAGAAGGTCGGGGAGCGGAAGTGGGTCGTGGTGGCTTCCGTGGCATTCAACTTCCGCACCGGCTGGGCTCAGCGTAATGCCGAGCTGCTTTTGGACTACATCAACCGGTTCAACCCTGCCTTCATCGGCATGGACCGCAACGGCGGCGAGCAGGCTATGCATGAAATGCGGCAGTACTTCGCTGACAACCCGGCTGCCTGCCCCATTGCCACAGACGCAGAGGTGGGCACCGAGGGCAATCCCATCATCCGGATCTTCACCCCGACATCCACCGGGCGCGACAACAACACCAGGCTGAACACCCGGCTGCTCTCGGCTCTGGACGGCAACGGTAACCCCAGCTTGTTCCTTCCCGGCGCTGAAGAAGACGCCATGGACATGCTTGGTCAGCTAGATAAGTTGGTTGTTCAGATGGTTAACATTCAGGCTACGGACATCGAAAGCCAGCCTGGGTTCAAGAAATTCTCGTCAACAATGAAGAAGGACCGATATTCCAGCCTCCTGTATGCCTACAACGCCGCAGAGGAGCTGGTGGACGGGGACGACTACTCCGGAGCAGCCGGTGGCGCCAGCTACATCGATGACTGCGCGGTGATTTACAGCCACGGTCGCTTCAATCTCCGGTAAGTGCCTTCTGTCCTGCTGAATAAAGGAGGGAACTCGTATGGGTATGCTAGAGCAGCTCTTTGGACAAAAAACCCAAGCTCAGCTCAGCCGCGAAAAAGCGGATTCTGCAATCGTAGGCGTCGGTAAGTCCGCTACCACCACCAACATCTCCCCGGACGACATCGGTAAGACCCTGGATCTGGGCTACCTGCCCTTAGACGCCCAGACCGGCACCGCGAATAACAGCCTGACCGGGCAGAAGCGAGCTGGTGTCCCGCAGCCGGGCGCCCTGGACGACGTGATCGCCATGATCAAGGCGGTCCGGTCCCAGTATCAGGTCCGGTCGACCTTCGAGGATGCCGCCAGCTTCGTGTCCGAAGGGTTCCGCATCAAGCCCGCGCCTGGCAAGGGCGACGACGTGAAGATGTTCCTGACCGCCACCGACTTCTACAACAAGATTTGGCGGATCGCCCTCGAGCTGCTCACCATCGGCTGGTGTGTGGTCTACGTCAGCGAGATGGACAAGCAGGGGATGCCCGGGATCACGGTCCTGCACAACGTGACGGTCACCCGCGGCGTTGACGGCAGAGCCCACGTCTTCCTCAAGCTCGACGACAAGACGGTAGATGCCATCAAGCAGAACAACAAGTTCTACCCGAAATACTGGAGCCAGTCCCTCGATAGCCGCGCCGGCATCGACATCACCCGCGTCATCGACAAGACCGGTAAGTGGAAGCAGGGCGGAGCCTACTTCGTCAGCCTCGAGCCCGATGGTGAGGATGTCTTCCCGGTGAGTCCCCTGTTCCCTGTTCTGGGCGATGCCCTGGACGCCGACCGCATGAGCGTGGTCATGGGTCAGATCGTGGACTTCGCCAAATACTACCTGTTCCACATCAAGCTGGGCAACGAGGACGGTCAGGATCTCCGCACCGGCAAGGTCATGCAGATCCAGAAGGACCGCATCCAGGCTATCGGCGCCACCTTCGGCGTTGGCTTGCGGGCTGGCTCGGTGATCTCCCCGGGTGACGTGCATCCCGAGCACTTCATGCCCGAGAAGTCGCCATTCGATATCCCCTCCAAGGACCGTGACTACCTGAACGAGAGTGTTCGCAAGCAGGTCGGTTTGCCTGACGTGACTGAGGCGTCCTCGGATGCCGCCGCCCGCTTCCTCATGAAGTCCTACCTGCCCCGCGTCGAGACGCTCCGCCAAGTGATCATGAGCCGCTTCGTCACGCCCTTCCTCCTAGACATGACTGCTCGCTTCCCTCAGATGGCTGACAGCTACGCGATCTGGGGCGACCTTGCCATCCAGGAGCTCGCCACGATCATCTCGAAGCAGACCGCCCAGAGCAACACGGGTGGGTGCTCCATCCAGTACCTCTGCGAGCTGCTCGATCCCGACTATGACTTCGACCAGCAGATGACCCGCAAGGAGTACGAGGCTGGCTTCAAGGACACCGTGGGGAACCTCTACGAGCCCGCCCAGGGTCTCGCCGGCAAGGCTGAGAACGCTAACCCGGACGCACCAAACCCGGATGGAACCCCGGACAAAACAGCTCAACCGAAGAAGCCCAAGGTCCAGGACCCAAAGACTCAGCAGTCCAAACCAGCCGGTAAGCCAGGTCGCCCATCACTGTAAGGAGAAGCACGAACATGGATCTCGAGCAGGAAGTAGCTGCCTCAGCCCAGCATGAAGTAATTGTCGAGCACATCAGCCGGGAGTTCTCTTCCGTCTATGAGCGCGACACCGCCAACGCAGACCTCATCAAGATGACGGTCAAGGCGTTCTCCTGGGAGGTGAACAAGAACGGCTTTCAGTTCAAGAAGAAGGTGCTGAAGAAGATCGTCGTGGACGCCTTCAAAGACAAGATCCCAGCCTACCGAACCTGGGAAGGCAAGCTCGTAGACAAGAACCACCTCATGAAGGACGCTGGGGCTTCCACCAACCAGCCCATCGGCTACATCGAGAGCGCCTCCATGAAAGAGGATGGCGTGTATTTCGACATGTTCATCTGGAAGCGCTGCCTCACGGATGAGGAACAGCGCCAGATCCGGGAATTCGAGGTCGCAGTGTCCATGGAAGTGGACTACTCGCACCCCGTCGTGATCGTGGGCGGTGAGGAGCTCCCGGCGACCGCCGCCAACCGCAAGATCAAGGGCGCTGTCCGTTCGATGGCGGATGATGCCGTCCTAAATGGTCTAGGCATTGCAGTTTTGTTCGATGGCATTGAACCCGGCTTCGCCTCCGCCGAGGTCCGTTCTACGGAAAATGCTGTCCTGGATACACCTACCGAACCTGCTGATTCTACTGTCCCCGACATAAAGAAGAGGGGCATTGAGGCTGCTCAGCAAGTTTCCATCCCCGAGGAGAACGAAGTGGAAAACACCGAACTGAGCCAGAAGCTCGAGGCGACCGAGACTGAACTCGCCGCCGCCAAGGAGCAACTGGCAGCCAAGCAGGCTGAACTGCAGAAAGCATTCGACGACATCGCCGAGCTGCGAACTCAGGCTTTCAACGAGTGCGTCGCCAAGAACTTCGACCTGGATGCGCTGCCGGCTACCGTCGCCGCGTGGCTGCTTGACCTGCTTCGCTGGTCCTGCGGTTCCACCGAGGAAGTCGCCGCCAACCTGGTCGCCGTCGCCGGCTGCGTGAAAACCGCTGGTGCTGCTCCCGCGAACGAAGGTGGAGCTCCTGGCGAAGGAACCGACGACGCCGCCATCATGCCCACCCTGCCCAAGCCCATCTTCTCCAGCCTCGAAGGCGCTGCCGCGGAGGGTCAAGAACCTGCCGCTGAAGTTCCCGCTGCTGCGGAGGAATCTGCTGCTTCTGAGGAAGCCGCTCCCGAAACCGCGTCTGAGGAGGCTACTGCTGAGGTAGAAACCGAAACCGAAACCGAAACTGCAGTTGTCACTGACACGGCTGCTGCCGCTGTCGTGAACATCGCCACCGGCTCCAAAACCCCTTCTGGCATCCAGAAGTGGACCACCAAGCACTTCTAAACCCCAACCCAGCCACCTCAACACTCATAAGGAGAACAAATGGTCGTTTTCAATACGCCCGTTGCTTTCGAGGTTGCCCAGACCAGTCTCGCCGTGGAAGTGCCATCGGGCACTCTCCTGACCTACGACTCCAACGGTCTGCTCAACTACGCCACCGCTGCCAGCGGGCGTTTCGACGCCATCCTGATCAGCGCCATCCTCAACACCACCGACTATATGAACCAGTACTACATCTACAACGAGGTCGACTTTGGTCCCTACGTCAAGATCGGCGACCCCGTGTCTGTGGCGAAGGTGAACAGGGTCACCGCGAACGGTCTCGCTGTTTCCGCTCCCGGCGCCATCGCTGCCGGCTCGGCTCTCGAGATCGGCGCCAACGGTGTCCTGGTGCTGCATAGCGCCGGAACCATCGTCGCCTACGCCCTCGATGCCATCGCCCTCGGCGCCACCCTGACCGGCGCTGTCCACATCCTCGGCACGGTGTAAGGAGATAACCATGGAAAACGTCGAACGAGAAGTCGCCGCCATCTACCACCTCAGCGCCGCCTCCAATCAGGAGAAGGAGCAGGCTTTCCGGGCTTGCGCCGAGACCGCTGAGCATGAGCGCCAGATCGCCATGTATGCCGACAAGATCGAGAAGGAGCTTCATCTCTCCTTCGAGACCGCCGGCATGAAGGTCTCCGATGTGATCGACCTCCCCCAGGGTCGTGAATTCGCTGCCTTGGTGGGTCCCAAGATCCTGATGACCATCCGGGATCAGTTCTGGCTCAACCAGCTCGCCGATCTCTACACGGTCGAGTTCGGGCAGCCCCTGTACTACCTCCGCAGCCACGACAACCCGATTGCGGTTGTCAGCGCCAGCACGACTGACGGTGGCGCCGCGCAGGCGACCAACCCCCTGATCACCGGTGCCGGCTACGACACCCCGGTGGACATCCTCCCCCGCCGGCTCGTCATGAGCTTCCAGTACGACTCGCCCAAGCTCGCCATGAGCCAGGCGTCCAGCCGCTCCCGCGCCCTGGATTTGAGCCGCTACAAAATGAACAAGGCTTTCCAGGACAGCATCGTCGCTGCTTGGCAGGCTTGCCAGATGGCGACCATTCCCGCCAGCCTCTACTACGACCTGCCCACCGGTCGTGTGATGCCGACGACCAACAAGTTCGCCCACTCCGTCGACGGTCTCTCCATCGCTTCGATCAAGGATCTGAGCCGCTACTTCGCCACCTTCGGCTGGGACGGTCAGATCATCCTGTTCGTGTCCGACGTGCGGTTCGAGGACACCAAGAGCTGGGTGTCCACCACGACCATCACGGACATCGGCGGTGTTTACGCCGAGCAGATCGCCAACGGGCGCATGAGCGACACGGCTGCCTTCGGCAACGTGCTGATCGTGAAGAAGAACAACGTGCCTGACAACCTGGGCATGGGCATCATGGTGTCCGACAACGGCACCAAGACCCTGGGTGCGTATCAGTTCGGGAAGATGCAGTCGCTCCCGAGCCCCAACAGCACCAGCACCCGGTCTGCCTTCGACCTGGTGATCCCCGGCATGGCTGGCGTCTGCCACGACGCTTGCCGCACCGCGTTCCTCAACTTCTAAACAGGGACAAAGGATAGGGGGCGGGTGTACAACCGCCCGCCCCCGAACACTAGATGGCTACTCCGTTCACTGCGCTCTACGAGTCGCTCCAGGTGGCAACCGGTAACGACGATCCTGTCGTCGGTCCGGAAGTCATGCCTCCCGCCCGGATGGATGTTCTCATTCGGACCGGAGCCGCCCTGCTGCCGACGTACTACTCGATCTTCGAGAAAGTAGCGGTTGTGCAGAACAGCGACCAGTCCTATTCCCTCGTATCCGCACTTGACGGGGTCTCCGACATCAAGCCCCTTACGCAGCTAGGCATCGCCTACGCCGCCGCCCAGCGCTACTTCATCGGTATCGGTGCCAAAGATGCCGCCAGTGATGCCTACGACAAGCTCGGCAACACGGCTGCTGCTTACGGCGGAGAGCCCATGTTCGGCTACAAGGAAATCGGTCTCATCCCCGAACGGTTCCAGAACATCTAGTAGACCCACTTCCCCCTTCCCTCCTAGGAGATTCTCGAATGAGTGTGATCGTCACCAACAATACCTCGGCTCTTTGCCACTACCTGAGCTACCAGAACAGCCTGATCACGGACTTCCCCCGGGCTGCCAACCTCGCCATCACCGGCGCCAGCACCCTCGCTGCTTCCAACGTCCTCACCAACTCCCAGTGGTCCGCCGCTGTGCCCTCGACCAGCAAGGTCTTCGCGGCTGTCACCACGATTACCGACCTCGACGCGGATGCCCAGATCGTCATCAAGGACGGCGCCACCATCGGTGGTGTGCAGTTCATCCCCGTGACCAACGGCGGGACCGGCTACGTCGCCGGCGCCACCGTCAACGTGGTCGGCGGAACCGGTTCTGGCTTGGTCGCCACCCCCGTCATCACCAACGGAGTCATCACCGCCATCGCCATCACCACCCCCGGTTCCTACACCGTGGCTCCCACCAGCGCCACCGTGACCGGCGGCTCCGGCTCCGGCGCCACCCTGGGTGTGCCTCTCATGGGTATGGGTGTGGCTGTGGTCAAGGGTCATGCTGGCATCGACGCCATCTTCCCCTTCACCGCCGGCTTCATGAGCGGCACCTACCTCCTGCCCACCCCGGCTGGCTCTGGTCTGACCTTCTCGGTCGCCAACGGCTCCGCCAACGTCGGCATCGACGTGATGGTTGTCAACGACACCAACTGGTCCGACCTCGGTCAAAACTGGAATGAGGGCTTGTCCTTCACCAAGGGTGTCATGACCACGCCCGTCGCTCGCGGCTGGAATGCCACCGACCACGCTGCCCGAGTTCGCAGCGTCAACCACATGGCGATCAAACAGCTCTACAGCTCCATGCTGGAAGGCGTCGCCAACCTCCGCGGCAAGACCATCCTGATCATGGACCAGGTCAAGCCCGACGGCGGTTCGGTCATCAAGGAAACCCACTACGTCGTGTCTGCTACCTGCGAGAACGCTGCGCTGAGCATTGGCGGCGGCGGTGGAGCTGCCATGGTGGACTCCGTCGACCTCACCGGGTACTTCGCCAAGATGTATACCTGGACCCAGGACGCGACCGCCTTGGCTACCACGTTCTAACAGTAGCCTGATGGTAATTGAGGGGGAGGACTTCGGTTCTCCCCCTTCTTTTTGGTGAGACATGGGACTTTACTCCGAGCAGACAGTCCAAGCCCTCCAGAAGCAGCTCACGACGTTCCGAGCTGAGGGAGGCTATATCACGTTCTACCTGGAATCCGCGTATTCCGCGGGTGTGACCCGGGCACAGATGACCCCACAGGGTCTCTACTTGTTTCAGAAGGGCATCCATCTCCAGGAATCCATCTCAGAACATCCGAGCATCCAGCCCTTCAATTCCGACCAGGACACGTTGTTCCCGGCAGCCAAGGTCGAGTCTTCCCTGTCGATCACTGCCATGTATGTCCAGGAAAGCAGTGATCTGGCGTGGATTGCTCCCGGCGCTCCCCCGCTGATCGCCTTCATCGACTACTTCGTGTCCGGAACTGCCCCGCGCCAGGACGACGTAGCCAATGCCACCTCGTCGGTCGCCCAGACCATCGCCGTTCGCAACCTCCGCTGCATCGCCAAGACCATCGAGTCCCAGGATGCCAGCGGCGTGAACTACAGCATTTCTTTCAAAGGCGGGCGCGTGACGCGTCTCGCTTCTTCAACCATGGATCTACCCTGAGGAGTAGTAAGTGACTGACTCTACCGAAACCACCCCTATCCAGGAAATTCCTGCTGAGGTTCCTGCCGTCCCTGTCGATCCTGTGGTCGCCGTCGCCAAGAAGCTCACGATCAAGGAGCTGTTGGCGCAGCTCGGCAAAGATGGTGGGACCAAGATCCTCAAGGAACGCCCGATTATCCTCTATCTGCCCTCCGGGGAAGAAGTGGACATGGTGGTGAAGGAGCTCACCAAGAACCAGTACGACTACCTGATCTCCCGCACCACCCGTGACATGCCCCAGGTCCCGATGCTCGATCAGCACTACACCACGGCTCGCCGGGATCCCCTGACGGGTGTGGTCAAGCCGGCGGGCGTCTACCAGGAGCCCAACCCGAACGACCAGGGCTATGTCGCCGCCACCCAGGCGTGGTTCAACGACAGCGCCATCGAGTTCGGTCTCTTCTGCGCCGCCAAAGAGTTCGGGATTGACCTGTCCCTCCCGGAGCCCGAGCGGGGCGAACAGCTCGACGCCATCATCGAGAACCTGAACAAGACCTTCCCCACCCCTACCCTGCTGGACATCGCCGTGCAGGCGGCACTGATCAACCGGGGCATTCCCCTGGCGGAGCAGCTCCTGGCAGCCGTCCAGAGCCAGCAAGCCATGGAGCTGCTGGGGTCGATTGAACAGGCTCGAGAGCGCCTCGACGAAGAGTTCAAGGTGGAATCCGCCAGCAACTAAGCAGCATCCCTTTTCCAAGCCCCCAGGTATCCAACCACCCTGGGGGCTTTCTCTTTGGTCCCATGCAGAAACTCCCAACCAACCTCATCCAGCGGATCATCCTCGAGCGCGACTTGCTTGACGCGAGGAAGGTGACCTATCGGCTGCCGTCTGGCGAGGAGTCTGAGTTCCTCATCAAGTCCCTCTCCGTCGAGGAGAAACAGGAGATCCGGGACCGTTACGACCGGCTGTTCCCGACCCCTCCGGTGACCTCCAACGCCCTAGGTGTCGCTCAGTTCGACCTGGAGAATCAGGCTTATCAGGACGCACTAAGCAACTGGAATGACCGCCTCGCCCGCGGGGTCCTGGCTGCCTCGCTGGGGATCTCCGAGGAAGAGGTAGCTGTCATCGAGGGGAGCTTCTCAAGGTCCTTCGTCAACAAGCTGTTTGCGACCATCGAGCTATTGAACGGCATCCAGAGCGACCCGTTGGTTGACCTGGTGCGTGAGGCAATGTGGGCTCCGGAAGTGACCACCTGGTTGGAGACCGCCACCCCCAAGGACGACGGGATCCGCCTCACCGACACGCCCCTGTTCCGCGAGATGGAAGCCATGATCGCCGCGGGCATCACCCTCGCTGAGTGGGAGAAGCTCAGCCCCAGACACAAAATCATGTATCTCAACCACTTCACCTACAAGCAGGCGCGGGAGGCATATATCACCGAGTCCGCAGAGAAGAAAGCCAAGGCAGACGCAGCTAAAGGAGCCCACTGATGCCAGTCACGCGTGTAGCACTTACCACCATGACCGCCAACGAGGTCAGCCTGAAGTGGGTGGACTTCCTGAAGGACCTGTCTGCCTACGGTATGGATGTGACCTACGAGGAGCAGGTAACCTCCGGTGGCACTTGGGACCCGGTTGCCGACAAGATGGCTGGGGGCACCACAGAGCCCGTGCAGACCGTGTTCACCAAGAAAGCCCTGCTGGCACCGGTGTACTTCTCCAATTCGACCCAGAACTCTGGGCAGGAGAAGACCGGGTTCGCGCTCGGGCACCAGCTCAACGACGTGACCCAGGGCGAGACCATGTGCGTTCGTATGCACATCAGCGTTCCCCTGACCAAGACCGGCACGTATTACATGCTGGGCATCCCCTGGAAGATCCAGTACCTGATCGACTCCTATTCTGTGGGCAAACGGGTGTTCTGGAATCAGGTCCAGTTCGAGAAGGCGTAAGCCATGAACGTGGATTACCCAAGGCTCAACGCCCTGCTCAACGCTGCCTTTACCAACTACTTGCACAAGGTAGAAACCAGGGTAAGCCAGCTTTGGAAGGAGTATATGGATCATCGGGTGTACAACAACACCCCAAATGCCTATTTACGGACCGAGGCGCTCTACTTCGGATTCGACGCCGCGAAGTTCGCCGACAGCTTCTCCTTGCAGGTTTCTCCCGAAAATTTCCGCGTCAATTTCAACTATGTGTTCGATAACGCCGCCGTAGCTGCTGCCGCGAACGCCGAGCGCGGTTCCCAGACTATCAACGACATCATGGTTCCCGTAACCCTAGCCTCCGGTAAGGGGAGCCAGGTGCCTTTGGCTACGTTCTTGACGGAGTATGACAAGCGGAAAAAGAGAGGAACGACCCCTCTTGCCTATAACCTTGGGCTTATAACCGGTGCTCTGGGCGGGACCCCGAAGGGTTCATTCTCCGTTAAAGAGAATCCTGATGCGTTCGCTGAATACTTCATTGCGGGTCCCAACCGTCCCGATCAGCCCCAGGTTTACCGACACTTGGGAAATAAGGGCATCGTCACCTCCCGGGATGACCACCATGAGGTGATCACGGACTTCCTCATTGCCCTGGGGCTGCTCCCGACTCCGGCATCTATGAATCCTCCCCACGGCGGCGGGGACTGGTTCATCGAGATCGACATGATCGCCATCGAGCTTACGTACAAGAATGGGAACATCTCCATGACTTCGATTCCCCCGCTGGGAGCCCTGATCGAGGTCATGCACCGGGCAGCAGAGGCGGTCGCCCGCGGAGGAAAGGGAGCCCGGAAGTACTCGCTCGGGAAAAGCGGTAGAGAAGCCTACTCTGTAGCCAAGGCGATCAACGATATCCGGCTATTCCAGAGATGGTCCGTCGAGAACATCACGGAAGTTCGCCGAGCCGCTGAGAAAGAAGGCGCTGCCCACGCGGAGATCATGCGGCAGCAGCCCATCAACCCCTTGGCAGACTTCTCCGATGAGCAGATTGAGTCCGCCGCCAAAACACTCGCGCTTGCCGAAAGGTTAGGTAGAAATTCGGGGATCCACCTAGCGGGCGACATCCGTGACGCCGACATTCTGACGGCTGTGCAGGTTTCCCAGAACAGCTCGACAGCGCCGATTGCCTTTGAGGAGCTGGTGGGCAACGTCCGGGAAAATCTGGCTGAGATTGGCATGGGCGACATGTCCAAGCGCGATATGTCCGACGAAGCTCTGCAGAACATGTATCTGAACGTGGCTATGGGAGGTGAGGGAGGCTATCCCGTCCCCGAGGAGGATGCGAAGTACTTCCAGGGTGTCCAGCACACCTTTGATGAGGGTGGAGGTCCCATGTTTGAGGTAGTTAAGCGGGGAACTCAGTTTTTCCTGAAAATTGCACCCAGAGGTTAGGTGGTAATTAGGAATTGGGGGATAGTATGTCCGACGCCTTCGTCATGTTTCCAGCCTCCGACATTGAAGGGTCGGTGGCGGCAGCGACGAAACTTGCGCTGATGAACCTTCCCCAGTTCCAGATCGCCATGCCGGCTTTTACGGCAACCCCCGTAAACAACATCTTGAAGTTCCCCAACGTCGGCGTTGACTTCCGCACCGTGCAGGTCCAAGGGACTGCGGTGCCCTTCGTTCCCAAGGTCTTTACGCCGGATGGGATGGTCGCCGAGCTGGCATTCACCCAGCCCCAAACCGCCCCGGTCACCGTCGAGCCCTACACCCGGTATTCAACCTACTTCCTGGGATCGGTCGACGACCTGCCCTTCGACCTCTACGCCTTCGCCGGCGACGTGAACGCCGCCAACAAGCAGATCCGCACTGTCCCCATCGCCATGCCGGTGATCAAGGATTACAAGGTCCAGAGGTATTCCGGACGCGGTGAGACGGTCCGGATCTACGGCTACTTCTGCCTCTACGGTGGAGCTGCCCAGGGCGGTCTCCAGGTCGTGAAAACCGAATCCGGCAAGCTCTACGCCGCCATCCGCGGCAACCTTCAGAACTTCACCCAGAGTGGCATTACCCAACTCGTCATCGACCCGCCCAAGTTCTCTGTCTACCAGAAAGACACGGTCCTATACGAAGGCTCCATGAGTTTTTCATGCGTGGTGCGAATCGCATAGGAGTTAGGTAGTGGCAACGATTGGAACTGGTACCGGCGGCAATAACATCACTCCTCCTGGACAGCAGTCCGCGGGGGATCCGTCCGTGCGCCCTTTCGGAGCACAGGCTGGAGTGAACATGAATCCCACCGGGTTCGGCAACGGACTTGGTAATGGCGCAGGACAGGGCAACGGTCCCGTGTCTGGCATGGCACTGCCGCAGATCACCAATGGGATGGTGTCGAATTACCAGGCGGCAGCTCCGGCTATCAAGGCGGTAGCTGAAGCTCTCACCGCTCTGAACACGGCGATGAACGGGCACAAGATTTCCTGGACAGATGTCACGGCTGGCGCGGAAGGCGCAGCTACGAAGTACAAAAGCCTAGCTGATTCACTCCGGCAGGTCACTGAGCAGCTCGGACTGCTGTCTTCGCACCAGAATCTCCTGACGAAGCTGCACTCGGTCACCCAGTCTGCCCCGGGGGCGGCTGCGGCTGTGAACCAGTCGGCGGGCATGGTCAATGCCGTCCCGTCCATGTTCCTCATGGCAGACGGTCCCAAGCGGACCATCTACAGCTCGCAGGGCTTCAACTCCACCGCCACCACCGGCAACGGTCCTGCCCAGCATGAGCTGTTCCAGGGCTTCACGAATATCCGGTCCCAGCTCGTCAAATCCTTCAGCTCTGCCACTACGTCCATTGACGAAAACACCGTCATGCGGCGGAAGAACCAGCTTGACGACCTGCTCAAGGAACACACTCGCCTGATGGGCATTGCCAGCGGAAGCATCCAATCTCCCACTGGTCCTATCCCGGAGTATGTCCGGAAAACCATCATCGATAATGGCAACCTCGAGCGCCTGGGCGATGACCTGCGCCAGACGAGCACCCTCAACATGGCTCGCATGGACTACGTGCGGGAGCTTTCTGGACGCGCCGGCAAGCCGGGCGTCGGCAACGTCCCAAATTCCATCATGGCGGCTCGCGGGATCATGAGCGATGTCGGCATGTGGGGCTTCGGGGCTTCGGGTAACCGCGCCGCCCTGAGTGCCCGTGTGGGCGACACCATGGAGCTTCTGAAGGGAGACTACGCCACTCACCAGTCCGTGGGCAACAATCCCCAGGCGACGGCTTCCGACAAGGAGAGCGCCCAGAAGAAGATGGAGCAGCTCACGGCTTCGATGAAGCAGCTCCAGGGTGTGGCTACCAGCCTCGACAAGCCCCTGTCCGCGGTTGGCGGCAGGCTAGCCAGCATCGCCGGTATGGCTGTGGGCATCTACGGGTTGTCTCACGCCATGTCCCAGGCGGTTGCCAAAGCAATCGAATTTGACGCGGCGCTTCGCAAGGTCGACGTGATGCTGCAGAGGATCCCGCAAGCCTCCGAGCGTCTCGCGCTGGGCTCCTCGATCAAGCAGGGTGCCATGGAGGATGCCCTCACCTACGGTGTCGACATCAACCAGGCGGTCACCATGCGGACAACCGCCATGCTGAGTAGCTCGGGGTCCATGAATTCCCGCGCCCGGCTTTCCCGGACCATGGCTCAGATGGCGTTCACCGGCAACGGGTCCTACGAGGATCTGGCTGGGTTGGTCACGCCGCTGACGAACTCCGGGCTTGATGCCTCGCAGATCAACCAGTTCATGCAGACTTCCCAGGTCCTCCAGGGACAGCGGAACATGACTCCGGACCGTTTCAAGGCTTACGCCAACGCGGTCACCGCCGGCGCGGCTGGACTGGGGTCCCTGACGGATTGGGAAACCCTCCAGGCAGCCAGTCTCCAGGAAGCCACGGCGACCCGGGACGGTATGCGGTTCTCCCGCCTCAACCGCGTTCAGACCGCCTTCCGGTCTCCGCAGACCATCAAGAAGCTCGAAGACATCATCTCGCGCCACGGCGACCGCGCCTCTGTCGGGGAATACTCCGTCGGCGACATCGTGAACTCTGGCAGCCCCATGATGTCCATTGACCGGATCAGCCAGCTCTACCGGTCCGGGCAGCTCAGTGATGCGGAAGTCAGTGCCGTCGCCCAGACCATCGACAAGCGTTCCGGTCCGTCCATGATGAACTTGCTCCACACCGGTCTCGATGACTGGCGCGGGCAGGTCCGCGAAGCCTCTGCGGTAGCCAACGGCGGGTTCGTGTCCACGGACTCCATGGCGGCGACCCAGGCTACCAGTATGCAGTCCTCCATCGCCCGGATCACCAACTCCCTAGGTGCCTTAGCCACCGGAGGACTCGATCCCCTTGCCCGGGGCATGAAGGTCCTGGCGGATGTCATGGCAGGTCCCCTGACCCTGCTTGGAAAGACCCTGAACTCTGTGGTGGCTGCGCTGGTTGCCTTCGGGACCGGTCTGGCGGTTGCCCGCGGCGTGTCCGCGCTTGGAGCTGGCATGGGCAAGATCGCCCAGTCGTTCCGAGATGCCGGCGACGGCAACAGCATCGGCAGTGGCTTGTTCAAAGCCGCCGGAGGTCTGGGAGGTGTGGTAGGTCTGGGTCTCGGCTTGGCTACCACCGCTTACTCCCTGTACTCGGAGCACAAAGCTGCCCAGGAGCAGAAGGTAGTCGACGCCAACACCGAAGCGTCCACCGATGCCACCGTGCAGAATTCCAAGGACCTATCCAAAGCTCGCTCCTTGACCGACGCTGCCAAAGAGCTCCGGGATGCCTACGAATCTGGGAACCTCACACTAGACCGCAAGCTGGGACTGACCCAGCGCATAGCTACCGCCATTGGTAACGAAAAGATCGCTGCCAACATGGTCTCTGAGATCCTGGCGGGTCAGACCACGGAACTGCGGACGCAGCTAGGGCTCCTGGAGAAGCGCAACGGCACCGTTCAGATTTCGGCTGCCACCGCGATGATGATGGAGGGTTCTAACTACTTCTCCTCGGCAGACGGCACAGCAACGGCAGACCTAAACAATGACCCGACTCTGAAAACCCACATGCAGTGGGCGTTGAAGGTGATGCGGGACAACAAGGACCACCTTCCGACGGCACTCGCCGCCGCCATGAGCGCCAACAACAATCTCGGCTATCAGGCTATGGAGAGTGGGGATCTTCTCGACCTCCTGACTGCCTTTCGCAACGCTGGCGAGGATCCGGGTCTTGCTGCCATCGCCAATGAGGGCGGCAAGCGCGGCACCGCCAAGGATCATCGGGTAGCTATGGAAGCCAACGCCCGGATCATCGGGGCTACCTGGGTTCAGGGCACCCTGTCGAACTACGATTCTGGCAACGCCACCGCCAAGGATAAGAGCGGCTACGTCAAAGCTCACTTTGACAGCGAGGTTCTGCCCCTCTACAAAGCCATCGGGGTAGAAGGCTCGGGCGTCACTCTGGAAAGTCTGGCTGAGGCGCGAACCCACAGCTTCGGCAAGGACGGCAAGAAGCTCACCGCCGCAGGAGCTTTCCTGAACCTTCAGGATTCCTTCGAGGACCTCCAAGGCTTCACGGAGTCCAGCAGCGTTCTGAAAGGCATCCTGGGGCACAGCATTGGGGCTACCCCGGCTATGCACAAGCTTGGAGACCAGGGCTCGGCTGTCGACTTTGCCAAGCTAGTATTCACGCACCCCGATGTTCAGCATTACCTAGAAGCGGCTGATCCTGCCGCCTTCCGGGCATTGGCTCGCTTCCAGGATGCCCGCACAGCCGTGGCATCAATCCCGGGGAACCCCATCGAGCCGGACAAGAAGATGCGTCCCTATGGCGCCGGCGAAGTGATGTCTGCCTGGCATGGTACGTATTCCAGCCTGAGTTCTGCCGGAAGCCGTGGGGATTCTGTAGGTGTCCACGACTATTCCCAGCGTCTCCCCGGAGGCAGCTTCGACTACCTAGGCACGAACTACTCTATTCAGAAGGCGTATGAGCACGATGCCGCGGAAATGCGTAAGAGCGTCAATGCTGAGGAGGACCTAACCCCCGAGGACAAAGCCCGGAAAATTCAGGCGGAGGACTACAAACTCCAAGAGCATCGCCGGGAACTGGAATCCTACGACCGCATGAATCCCGTGTTGCAGGGTGACGCTCGTATGGCGTCGTACAAGAAGAACATGTCGGAATTCATGGCTTTTGCAAAACCCCGCATAGAGCTGGCTCACGCAAACCTGCTCGGTAGTGCGGATCCGTATTCCGCTAAGTGGGGAGAGCTGTTCGTTAAGTCAGACCAGATTATGGCTGACCGGGAGGAGGCGCCCGGATTGGCTAAGAAGAACGAGCTTACTGATCGCCAGATCGACGCGGCGAATCTTGACCGTCATCGGCAGCTCATGAACGTCCGCAACGAAGGTGTGGCGATGCTTCAGAAAACCGCTCACGCCGCGGGGGACTTCCATGTCTTCACCCGGGAACTGGCGGGCACGGGGCTCTACACCTCCGACAAGGACGTGAACGCTCGTAAGGTCTCGAATATCCGGGCGCAGGAGGATGAGGACGAGAAGATCCTGAAGCTACTCCAGGAGAACGGTAACAACCTGGAAGACCAGGTGGAAGTCACCAAGCGGCTGGTAGCCCTCAAGAAGCAGGAGATCGAGCTAGATGAGGATGTGATCCGCGCCAGGAAGGCTCATGCCGTAGGTATGCAGGTCCAGGGCGAGATAGTCCATTCCCTGTTCGACCTTTCCAAGGGCGCGACGGTCGGTCGCAACAAGGGGCTGATCCAACTCGCCGGCAGCACCATCAACCAGGGCTTGATGGAAAACGCCAACCGGGCTTTGAACGGGGCGCACAATCCGCTTGCCCAGATTGCCGCCTTCATGTTCGACCCCACCGGTGCCATGAACAAGGACGCCGTGCAGGGCAAGCTCGTAGCGGCTACCGAAGGTCTCCGCCAGGAGATGATCAAGCTGAACGCCAAGCTTGTCGCTCGCGCCGGGGAGTCTGCTGCAAATTACAGCCTGTTGGGTACGGACTTGGCGGGGTTCACCCCTGAAATGACTGGCTTCTCCTTCGGCTCATTCGGCAACAAGTTTGGCACCGCCATCCCTCTGGGCGGTTCTTCCCCTGCATTCATGGCAGGAACGGGCGGCAGCATTTCCGCGGCACCCTCGCTCTGGAACCGACTGCTCTCCGGCAACCTCGGATCTTCGCTCTCTTCCGCCCTAGAAAGTGACCCGGCGGGAACCTCTGCCAAGTTGAAAAGCATGGGATTCTCTCCCGAATCCGGGGACACATTTACCCCTGCTGAAGTCCAAAAACTACAGTCCTCAGGGGCGCTCGCCCAGGCGGTCAAAGCCAATCCGGATAAAGCCAAGTCTTCCGGGGTTCTCGATCTAGTGTCCGGCGGCAAAGGTACGAAGACCTTCTGGGATCCGGGAGGGGCGGGACGAGCTGCTGGACCGGGCAAGGGCTTGTTCTCCACCCCAGATTCCCCAGGCTTGAGCGGCTTCGGCGTCGCCGTGGGCAGTTCCCAGATGCTCATGGGTGCGGCTTCCGGCTACTACGGAAATCGTGGTAATGGTCAGGGCGCCCAGAACTACGCGGCGCTCTCCGGAGCCGCCGGTGGTGCTTCGGGCGCTGCCTTCGCCGTTAGCTCCTCCTACGCTGCCACTGCTACCGCAGCAGGGGCTGATACCACCGCCGGACTGGCTGCAGCCGGCACCGCCAACTCCTGGAACGTCGCTGGCTGGGTGCTCCTCGCCGCCGCCGCCGTCAGCAGCGTCCTGTCTTCGCTGAAAGCTAACAAGAACGAAGCCGAGATGCGGAACAACGCCTACGCGCAGCAGGTCGCCGCCTTCCAGCGCACGGTCGCCCTCCAGGAAGAACAGAAGCGAGCCATGGGCTTGCTCGCCGAGAAGCTCATGTCCATGCGCGGGGATGTGGGGAATGTCTTCCAGGGCATCGCCTCTAGCGCCTTCCTCAGCGGACGCTGGGCGGGCGGCACGTCCCAGATCAATGTCGCCAACCTGACTGTCCAGGCTAACAATCCGGCTGAACTCAGCGCCGCCCTCACCGGGGCTCTCTCCGCCCAGATGCGGAGGAGCTAATGTCCATCGCAATCACGCTGAACGGGGTGAACTACACCGCCAACATCGGGGACGTTGATTTTTCGGTGAAGGAGAACAAATCCCAGGCGAAGAACATCAAGGGCGACTCCTTGACCACGCCGCCTAGGTCCTCAACGCCGAGGGTCACCGTGAAGACCACGATCTACTACGTGCCCCGATCCACGGTGGACACCTTGAACGGTCTCTACCTGGCGGGGCAGCCGATCCCGGCGACCTTCACGGGGCTGGACCTTCCCGGCGGCAACTATGTCATCGGTGAGTGCGCCTGGCAGCTCGTAAAGAACCTATCCAACATCATTTACAACATCGCCCTGACGCTCTATCAAGACCTCCCGGCTACCTGTCCCAACCCAGCCACCCCCGCGATACCGCTTACCCAGGCGGGTGTCGCCACAAAACTAGGTTTCTAACTGGGTGGTATTTGGAACTGGGGGTCTAACTCTTGAGCACTCAGAAGCTGTATCGGGTCATCGTCGCTCAGCGTATTAGGTTTACGCCCGGGACCGACGTGTCTTTCCCTACCCAGTACCAGCCTCCAGAGACGGAGGGCTCCAGCGTTACGCGGGATGTCACTGACTACATCAAGACCTACAAGATCCAACAGTCCAGGGAAGCCATCAGCACTGAAGCCACCATCGAGTTCATCTCTCCTGGTGGGTTGCTGAACCCCGAGAACTACAACAGCACAATGAATCTGAGCCCGCTGGACGGGGTCACCTACACGCCCCTGCTCGCCGAGGGCAACCAGATCACGATCTACCGCGTCCCAAACATCGCCGACCTCTCCACCCCTTCCACCTGGATTCCCCGCTTCACCGGGGTCATCCGGGCGGTTGACTATGGCACCGATGCCGGACAGGACTCTCTGTCGGTAACTGCGGCTGACATCCTCAGCCTGTGCTCCAAAACGACCATCCAGGGGCAGTTCAGTCCCATCGTGCGGACTAGCACCATCCTTCCCTACAACAGCTTCTACACCCTCTCCACGCTCACCGAGGCGCTATCTACTCTGCGGAACGTCAATGCCTCTACCAGCACCCTAACCCCAGGCAACTGGGTGCAACCTTCCTACACCGACATGGCGTCCCGGACCGAGCCTGCGGGCATCACCTCTGATATTCTCTCGCGCCTGATCTACTGGGATCAGGACGATGTCTACTGGTCAAACGGGCATCAGGATGACATCGGTGGCAGCGGTGGCTGTGACATCTGCTACGAGCCTAGGTTTGCCGCCGCATACTACGGCGAGCCCAAGAACGGCAGCCGGGCGGCGAACTACATCCCAGTGACCAACGACACAGCCCTGCATGTCTATGGGCTGAACGGCTACTCCTGGCTGAACACTGCCGGAACGGTTACCAAGGACCTCACGCGGGTCAACACGGATCCGCTGGGCTCTCTCAAGCTGATGAACGCCACGCTGCAGTTCTCTTGCCGCAAGATTCCCACTGTTAACGCAAGCCTGCTGCGGGTCTTGTACCGCATCGAGGATGGCAGCTCCTTCAATATCACGATCACCCGACGAGCCTGGATCCCCAGCCAGTTGACTTACGACCATACCTACGAGGTCGCCCCTGACCGGGTGGTGCTGAATCAGACTGTCACGGGGCAGACGTTGTTCAACGCGAGTGCCTTGGGCGGAACGCTGTTGAACACTCCCTCCGGCACGAATTATCAGTTCCAGGAGCTGGATATCACGGTGCCGGCAGTGCCCGCCGCCTATGCCCTGGATCCGGTTGCTACGGTGCCTGAGTATATCGTCTATGACGTGGTGATCACCAGCACCGGCACGGTCTGGATGGACAGCCCCTCATGGGTCTTCACCATGATCGACCGGGACTCCGCGACGGGACTGGCAACCTACAAGCAGACCAACCTGCTTGCGTTGCCCAAGCTCGAGCGGTGGACTACCACTGACGGACTCACCTTCTTTGACCCGGATCCCAACCACCGGTCGATGCTGCCCAAGAACACTCGGGTAGTGTTGCGTCGGCTGCGGTCACCCTACCAGGCGGGCACCTCGGATGGCTTTGGACCTATTCAGCTCCAGAATCGATACCTGCCGAATGACTACGTCTATGAGCAGGAGCTTGTGGAGGGGCAGGATTACACCGCTCTGACGGCGAAGGGCGGTATCCAGCTAGCCAGCGCCCTGTCTCGGATCGAGATATTCGTACAGCATGGCTACTACGATCTGATCTCCTCGTCCCACATGGAAGCCGCCCAGATGCTGGGCTTCCTGTTGACCACCGGCGCGGGCATCCCCGCCTCGCTGATCACCTTGGAGAACACGGGCATCGTCCTGAACGCCATCAATCTGGGCATCAAAACCAGCATCACCGTGATGGATGCCATCAAGGACCTGCTCAAGCAGCTCCCCTCGAACTACATGCTGTATTCCGACGGCTACGGGAAGGTGTGGGGTCGCTTCCTCCAACAGGAAGGCAGCCCGCGCCTCTACGACCCGATCATCCAGGCTCCGATCACCCCCACGGACCCGACCCTGTTCAACGCCGGGCAGGAGTACTGGTACTGCGCCACGAACCTCATGCCGGATGGCAAGGAGACTCTGGCGTCCAACATGCTGTCCACCGTGGACTACCAGAACTACTTTGACGGTGCCCACGCGTCCAACGTCTCCCCGACAACCAGCCCATGTTTGCAGATGAAGATGTCGCCCAACGCGGTCGGTCTTGTGATCCGGAGGGCGAAGGCTTACAAGAGCGTGGCTGAGGTCGCCACCCCGCCTACCGTAAGCCCTCTCTACCAGTGGACGTTCAACGACCCGGTTATCCCCCTGATTCCAACGATTCCGGTTACTGCCGCCGCCACTGGGTGGTGTTCAATCTCAGCTACCAACATCCTAACCCTGACCTCCCCATGGACGGGCACTTTCGCCCTGGGATCCACCATCCTGGGAGCCAGCATTCACTCGGGAACAACCATCTACACCTTGCTTAGTGGAACTTTGGGAGGCGTCGGCAGCACCTACAGCCTTCTCTACAGCGTAGCTCCAGGGCTAGTCGCCGCAGAGGAGATGGCAGCCGTGCCTGCCGGGACTCTCGCCTTGGCGGATGCCGCCGGTGTCTTCACCACGGTGCCGGTCCAGGAGATGCTCACATGAGAGACGCAACCATCAATTCTGGAATCAACAGGAACGACAATTATGATGGTTCAGGTGAGTCTGTCAGTGATTACTACCAGACGCTTGCAACGTCGGACTGTGCTCTCGCCCCAGCCCTGCAAAACGGCACCGGCACCCACATGCTCACGACGACGCTGGACCTACGCAATGTCGGGGTAGAAACCGGGCAGGTATCCGTTTCTTTCCAGATGCAGCTACCCCACGCCCCCATTCTTAGTAACGGTTCTGGCGGATTTCCGATCCTGGTTATTGGAGCCGGAGCCGCAGGGACCATCACCCTACAGTATCTCCCCGTCTCTGGCGGCGGCGCCCCGCACATGTTTGAAGCCTCCATCACCGGAGACATCAACCGCATCGTTACCGCCCGCCCCAGCACCGTCGGATCGATGGTGAACGTCTATCTGGAGTATGACGGTGCGGATCTGCTTCTTATCGTAGGCAACAGCAGCGGCACCTACCACTCCTCCACCGCTATTGCCCCTCCCACCAGCCCTGTTGCTTTCTCCTTCGGAGCCAATGCCCCGGGCACCGCATACAACGACCTCACCATTTTCAACACGGTGCTCACTCCGAACGTCCAGACCAGCGCCACAAATTTCCCCTTCATGCTGTGGGACGCCGCAGGCTCCGGAGTTATCGCCCAGCTTCCCGTTACTCCGGTCATGGGAACCTACTACACCTTCATCGACACAGGTTTCCACGTCGGGCACCTTCCTGCCCAGTGCGATCTGACCAGTGCGAGTGCGGTCCCCGCCACCGTCACGCTCTATGTGAACGAGCAGCCTGTGACGCTGACCTGGACCGGCGGAACTGCTGCCCAGTTCGTGACCTGGCTGACCTCCACCAACGGCGGCATCGTCAGCTTCCCCTTCGACAGCCTGACCGAGCACATCCAATTCACGGCAACCGGAGCTACCACCTTCACCGCGGCTCATATCCGAGCCGGCGTCCTGGGGCAGATGAGCTTCTCCATCCGCTTCGAGGGGGGCATCACCGGGGGCAAGTGGAGCGAGACGGTAGCCATTATCGGCAAGGTCCCCCAGCAGTTCTACCAGCCGCACACCGGCAAGCTGAACTCTGGGGTCAGTATGCTGGGAGCCACCAAGACGATCACCACACCCAAGTCCATCTCACTGCAGCGCCGAGATGACCAGGTACGCACCGTGGGACGCATCATCGGAGACATCAACAACCGCCCAGTAGCGCAGTCCGTGTTAACGACCCTCGCTCCCACCCCCTTCTTCGGAGCAGCAGCCGCACCCTTTCCCAAGAACGCGATGGTGTATGGCTATCCCGGCACCCTAAACACTTTCCTGGATGCCGACAATGCGTATTGCTACGGCGTGACCTGGACGAAGTTCCTGCAGATCGACCCCATCATCACCATGAACTCCTTCCCCAACAACCGATCCAAGATCGGGGATTGCGTGATGGCGTTCAGCCTGGACATTCCCTACGGGCAGGTCCTCCGCGGAATCGACATCTTCTTCTCGACGGCTGTCTCGGGCTTGATGATGAACCCGACCGGTTACGGGATGCCCAACAATACCTTTGACTGGGGTCAGGGCGCCTTGTCCTTCCCATTGATGAACACCGGCAGCCCCGATTACACCCTGATCTACTACCTCATGGTGGCAACGGATCCGCTGGGGACCTCCTGGACGACCGTGCCGAGTATCGGGGCAGACTCCGCGATGGTCACCGGTTCTGGAATCTGGAAAACCATCACGTTCAGTGCCCTCGACTTCGAGACACTTCTTGATGTGAACGGAAACCCCCTGTTGCAGGGCTCCCGCCGGACGCACTTCACGGTCGTGCTGGCGAGCGAACTGACCGGCGTTTCCATGACCGGGCTGAGCTACAACGTACAGAACGTGCCGAAGAAATAAGGAGCTAGGCTAATGGGCGGCGGTGGTGGCAAGGGCAAGAGCAGTTACAAGAATCCAGTAAGCATAAGTGTATCTGTACAGGGAGTCTATGTCGGGGCGGTCAAGGGCTACTCTGGGGTTGGCGACGTAACTACGTCTGATCTTTCCTTGGATCAGTTCCTGGAGACCGTGCGCCTGGAGACCCAGAAAGCCGACCTCAGCAACCTTGGGCATCCGCTCTACCGTCCTTTCACGGTTCGGAGGTTCGGCTACGACATCGGGGTCCCGGAGCCACACAATCTGGCTTACGACGCCGTGTCCACCATGTACCTGGCGTTCTGCCAGCTTCAGGAAGGGATGCGAGTCTTCGCTACCGGGCGCTACTCCCTTTATGACGATTTCCAGGTCGCTGTCGGAGACACCATCACCGTGGAAGATATCTCAATGGGAGTCCGCCGGCTGTTCCTGGTGACGGGGTTAACTGAAACCCCCGAGGGGTTGGAACTTACCCTCTTAGATGTTCTAGGAGGTTGATGGTATTTGGGGGTGATGCTGAGTCTTTGCGCCCCCTTCTCCGGAACCCACCGCCACATAGAGTCCCTCACGGGGCTTCCGGTGGCAGTGACCTTTCTAGGCTCAACACCGGCGGGCGAAACCGTCTCAGTCCAACTCACCGGTCAGGACGAACAACTATGCCACGGACCGTTTGGTCCGGCATTTCGGATCCACGGCAGGAACGTCGGGGAGATTTTCAAAGCGGTCACAGAGAACTATCCCGGCATCCGCTTTGTAGACCTCACCGTTGTTGTCCAGTGTGGTGAGCAGGAACTACGCAAAACCATCGACGCCTGTCCACTCAATCTCGAGCTGTTTTCTACGATAGTCCGCAGGTTGTTGAGGCAGATCAATGGGCGTTAACATCCCGCAAGACCACGCAGCGGCAGCAATCACCAAAATCGCTACTGCCGTAGTCGCCGACAACGCCCGGTCTAGCGTCATCGCGCCGGCAGGATCTCCTTCTGACCTGACCGCACCAACTCCCGGCAGCACTGTCAGCGGAAACTCGCCATCCTTCTATACCGAGGGCACGGGCACAGGCAACGGGACGGTTCTCAGCAACGTCGCCGGAGCCTTCGATCCAGCGGCTGTGCATCTAGTCGGGGTCAATCCCACCAGCGCCGGCACCCCTGTAGCCCCTCGCGCCGGAGCCGCTTACCAGACCTACATCACCGGGGTAACCGGGGACACCATGCAGGTCTCGGTGCAGTGGACCCCACCACTGGTCGACACCTCCGGGCGCTGGCTGCTGATGAATTCGGAAGCCAACGGGGTCGTCACCCTGGTGGACCTGCTGGACTCCTACATCGTCGTCCGGGAGACTCCTGGCACCGGTGAGGTGCATACCGTAGGGGTCATTGCCCACAACGAGCAGGCTGTCTCGCTGATCAAGACCTACCTGGAAGCCCACACCGCTACCACCACCGATCCGAAGACGCTGCAGGTCACGTTCGATCCCTCGATCATTGTCGGAGGACTTGTCACGCTGCCAGGTCCCGACGAAGTGTGGTTCACGTTCACGGACACCACGGCGCAGTATGGCACTACCTACATCTACCACATCCACGCGATCACCCAGGCTCAGATTGAGTCTGCCGCCTTGGACATCACTCCGCAGGCAGCCACCGCCGGTGGGGCGCTTTCGGTTCAGGCTGGATCGTCCTGGGTTTCCAGCTATCCAGATCCGACCAACCCAGGCGGTGCCCTGTCCTATGCGGACCTCTCCTTCACGGTGAGTGGGATCACGACCTCGGTACAGATTGGCGTGGTCGCCCTGCAAGCCAACGCCCTGCCGGTCTCCACGGTATCTCACGCCTCCAACTACCCCTACGTTGAGTACACGGTTCCTTCCGAGGCGATCATCACGCCCCCGACCACGGCGGGCAACCTCATGAATGTCATCCACTTCCGGGCAGCCTATATCGAGGCGAACGGCGGGGCGGCTTCCTTCAGCTTCAGCCAGGGGATTACCGCGGTCACCCCACTGTCCACCGGACTCAGCAAGGTGGCTGTGCCCGGATCCGCTACCGGAGAATATGACTACGCCCTCGAGGTGAACGTCCCGAACACTGCCCTCGCCGGTCCCGTCACCATGGCTGTGGTTTGTGGGAACGGGACCACGGCTCTGTGCAGCGCCATCACGGTCGGCGCACCAGCCGCCAGCAATTCAGCTCCGGTATTCACCGCGCCCACCCTGACCACCCCTACCCTGGCAACCGACATGGTACTGCTGGGCACGGGGCTGAACAACATCACTGCGCTGAAAATCTACAACTCCGCCGGCGTCTTGCAGGGCACCGCCACCATCGTGAATCAGGGCTTCAACTCCATCGAGTTCACCTACACACTGCCTGCCGCCGGGACCTACAAGATCACCTCCACCCTGGGCACAGGGATCACCTCGAGCGGCAAGGATGTCGCCTACCTGACCTACAACCCTGCGGCATCCAGTAGTTCAGCCACCGGGGCTTCCGCCAGCGCGGGCACGGGCAGCGGCACCGGGACTTGCGGCACCGCTGTGGGTTACGGCAACACCCGCCGGCTGATCAACATTGGAGGTCCTCAGTAATGGCTGTCCTACCGACTGCAAATAAAACCACGGTCCAGGTTCAGCCTGGTGGAAACATCACGCGCATCTCCGGGCTTGCCAGCGGGACCTTGTACGGTGTGTATTTCGTGGCGCAGGCATTCAATCGGGCGTCTTCCCCTGCGGTGTCCGGCTCCCCCGGTCCAGGGGCGTCGCTGGTTACCCTGTCCTCCCTACCCTCCGCCGTGCAGACTGCCATCGCTTCCTTTGCTTCAGAAGCCGGAGCCTCTGTCTACCCTGCCGGGATGTTCGTGGCAGGAGCCAGCGCGAATTACGCCCACGCCGTGCCCCAGTTCTCCGTGGACAGCGTGGGTTCCAGCGATGTAACCCGGATCCTGCGGGTGGCATGTCCGGATTTCAACAGCACTCCCTCTGCGGGGCTGAAGTCCCTGGAAATCCGGATCAGCCGGGACAACGGGCTCACTTGGCAAGAGTTGCAGGACCGGTCGTACCCGTTCCCCAACGGCGTGAACTACGCTACCTTCTCCGTGGCAGTGCCTTATGCCCAGAATGTCCAGGTAGTCGCCCAGGCGTTCTTCAACGACGGTTCCACGGGTCCAGCCAGCAACGCCATCACCCTACCGGGATTCCCCACTCCCCAGGCAAACTCCCTGGCAGCACCCACGCTGATCTCTGCAACGGGTGTGCTGGTCTACAGCAGCATCACCAACACGGTGGGCATGACCGCCACAGTGGTTGCCACGCCCGATCCCCTGGCTGATTCGCTCAAGGTGAACCTAGTCAATCCGACGGACAACTCCGTCAAGGCGTCCAGCATCGTCACGCTCGACCCCGCCAACCCCGGGGCTCAGCTAACCGCCGTGTTCACCAACCTGGACACGTCCATCTCGTCCTACAACGTGATCCTGTATTCCATGCGCTACGGTGTGGGCAGTACGGTGTCCGGAACCCCTCCGACGATCACGACTCCTGCTGCCAGCACCTACCATCCGGCTGCCCTCAACCCTGCCAACATCACCCTGACCGAGGTGATCACCTGGACCGGCACTGCCCTACAGAGCCAGATCAAAGTCACCTGGACCGCAGACCAGACCCAGCCCAGGGCGAACATCTACCTGCGGCGGAACGACAACTACGGCGGCGATCCCACCCAGTTCACCGGCTTCACCCTTGATGGTTCCAGCACCTCCCAGACCTACCTATCGAATCCGGTCACCGCTGGATCGACGGTCTCCTGGGACGTGTATGTCGCCGCGGTTGGCGTCTCGGGGACGGAGGCGGTATTCGCTACTGCCCAGATCAAGAACGTGGCTGTGCAGGGCTATGCGAACTACGTCCCGCCCCTCCAAACGCTGCCCACCATGGTCACCAACAGTGCGGATTCCGTGACCCTCACCGGGACCTACGTCCAGGCTCCGAACACCCCGGCTCCCCTGTTCATCAACCTCTACAACTCCGAGACCACTCAGAATTCCGGGACTCTGGTAGCCCAGGTCGCGCCTCAACCCACCAGCACCCCAGGCACCTACGCCTGGAGTTACACGGTCCCCAGCCTAGCCAAGTCGTTCTCCGTGAGCGCCATGGCGTCGATTGTGATCTGCTACCTGCTCCAGAACGGCATCATGTCGACCCCTGCCACCAAGTCGGTGGTGCGGATCTCTACAGCCACCCCCAGCACGGTGCCGGTGATCAGCTCGGCAACCGCCTACATCTCCACGGCATCGGCGACGATCACGGATTGCACCCAGTCGCTCACGACCAGCTCTGGCTCCTACACCCCGGCAACCGGGGGCAACGGCATCCTGTACACGCTCAATCCGCCCCTGAACACGTTCATCGCGGAAGTCAGCGACCCGGGAGGCACCCCTGGACTCAATCCACAGAACGTGACGCCCACCGCCACCCAGTCAGGAACCACGGCTGTCCTGATGTTTACCCCGCCGAACAACACGGGCGGGCGCAACATCCGGGTAGCCTTCGTGACCCTCTACGGAACCACAGGGTGGTCCAGCGCAACCCAGATCACCTTCCCTGTGGGGGCGGTCGTGGACACCACACCTCCGGTCCTGACCGGCTGTGCCCCTGCCGCGACCGCGCAGACTGACGGCAGCATCAAGATCACCTGGTCGGCAGCCGCGTTCGGAGCTTCGGGGCTCGGCAGCTACATCATCCGGCGCAACACCGTCAACACCCTGGCAACCAGCACCATCGTAGGCTCGGTCAGCACCATCACGAACCTCACCTTCATCGACTACCTGAGCATCACCCAGCAAGGTTCCCTCTATTACTACTGGCTCGATGCCACGAACGGACAGGGTATCGCTTCAGGCGCCCCGGTGCTGATCACGGGAGCGGGCATCACCTCCACGGTCCCCGTACCCACCGCGCCAACAGGTTTGACGGTGGTGGGCGGTTCGAGCCTGTTCTCGATCTCATGGGCTCCTAATGCCGAGCGGAACATCTCGAGCTACAAACTGGACTTCAGCGCCCTGGGGACTTTCTCCGACACGGTTTCCGTGAACGTCAGCGGGACCAGCTACACCCAGACCTTGGACGGAACGGTCTCTACCGCCGCCGCCGGGGTCTACAGGTGGCGTCTGTCCGCAACCAACCTGGGAGGCACTGGCACGGCTTGCACGGCTGTGGCAGCTAATCTGACTAACTTCGGGGCAGTCCTGGATACTCCCCCGAACAACCTGACTTCCGTGTCCGCGGCAGCCAACACCGATGGATCGATCACTTTGACGATCACGGGACCAACCGACGCCAACCGGGCAGTGTTCGAGATCATCCGGCGCTCCGCCGCTGCCACCTTCGTGGACGCGACCACGTCTGGGGTGACCAACGAAGCCACCATTGATATCCCCAGCGACGGCACCAACACTGCCGCCACCTGGACCGACACGGGATTGAACCCCAACAAGTTCTACGAGTACCGGGTCTATGCCAAGTCCAAGCTCGTTGCCACCAGCGCCAGCTACGTCAACACCACGGCGGTTCAGGCTCAGTATGTGGTCCAGGGGGTGGTCCGACCGTCCCTGATTGCCAATGGCGGTTTCTACAGCCCCTCGGGCGGTTGGGGCGCCTCCTACAACGGCTGGACTCTGGGCGCCGGCGTGACCTTTCTAGCTGCCTCGGGCAACTACGGCTACAACTCAGCCAACTTCAAAACCCCCAGGTTCACCTACACCGGCGTCACCGCCTATGTGGCTCTGACGCAAACCTTCCAGGTGATTCCGGGCAAGAAGTACACCGTCCTGGGGATGATCTACTACCAGCCGACCACCAACGACGGTCGCGCTTATATCCGGGTCACCGGCGGCACCATCTCCGAGATCACCTCCGCGAACGGCATGACCACTCCCCCGGCTCCCTACCCGGGCGTGGTAGCTACCGACGGGACGGATTACACGCCCTCTGCGAACGTCTACACGTTCATCAGCTACTCCTTCATCGCTCCCGCTGGAGTGAACCAGCTCACCCTGAACATCGGATATGAAGGCAAGACGGCTACGGACAGCGTAAGTCTCTATCCCAGCTTCTTGCAGGTCTACCAGGACCAATAAATCAAGTCCTCCCTTGGTGGTATTTGAATTCGGAGGACCCTCTCTGTGTCTTGGCAAATCTTCGATTTTGGTGCAACTGGTGCGACCGTCATTGACGGAGCAAACATATACACCGGATCGATCCTGGGAACGTCCATCGCGGCGCAGACGATCACGGCGAACAACATCGTGGCGGGGTCCATCACCACGACTTTGCTGGCGTTCACCCCGATCACCAGCGGCGCGACCAACAACTCCAACAACGTCATCAACGCGATCAACGCGGACAGTAACGGGCTGCAGATCAACACCGCCAAGCTGACGCTCACCGGGATCCTCCAGGTGAACGGCGCGGCTGCGGACGTGAACTCAGGCAGCACCACGATCCTCGGCGGGAAGATCACGGCGAATTCCATTGGCGCCACCCAGCTCCAGGCGGGCAGCATCACCACCGACAAGCTCACCGTGGGAGCGATCCAGCGCGTCAACCTGTGTCTGAACGGGCACTTCGGGTCCTACAACGCCACCGGCAACAGCTCCTCCGGCTGGACGGTCAGTGCCACTGCGGTATTCCATTCCCAGGCAGGGTCCTACACCCCGAACTCCTCGGTGGGCGTGGCGTCCTCGGCGATGCCCGTGCCTTCCTTCACGGAAACCACTAATTCCGATGTGTTCGCTTCCCAGCAGATCAGCGTCACGCCCGGCAGAACCTACACGGTCGTCGGGCTGCTGACCGGCTCAGGCGGCAACGGCAATCTTTGGCTCAGGACCACGATCCCCAGCCCTTGGACCCGGCTCTCGAGCGCGACCGCGGGTGTTGCGGCAGGCACGGTGGTTCCACCCTTCTACCAGGGGCAGAGCGCTGTCCAGGTAGCCGGCGGGGTGGACACCTCAACCTCTTGGGGCACCTGGCAGCTCTTTGCCTACAAGATCACAGTGCCCAACGGCTACACCACCATCCAGCTCGAGATCGGCTCGGACGGCAACACCGGCACTCCGGCGATCACCCTGTACCCCGGCTTCATCCAGGTCTACGACGACAACCTGGCTGAAGCGTCCATGGCGTCTGACGGTGTCGCCCTGATGCAGTCGGTGGCTTACGGTGGGGATGTCTCCGGACCCTACAGCTCCCTCAACGTACGGGGACTCCAGGGGCGCCTAATCTCCGCAACGGCACCCACCACCAACCAGGTGCTGGGCTGGAATGGCACGACCTGGTCTCCTGTGGCGGCTCCTCTACTCTCGGGCTCGGCATTCACCGGGGCAGTCAGCGCTTCCACATTCACCGCCAACGGTGTGTCCTCCACATCCGGGCTGTACAACGGCATCCGGATGTATTCCGGCAATTCTGACGGTGTCACGTCCTACCCCGACATTCGCTACAACGGCTCAACCAATTTGGTCATCAGTGCAGTGGGCACCGGGGCTGTTTACTTCAACTACGAGCACGGCACGGGAGGTGTCAACTTCTGCAACGGGGCTTTGGGCTCTGTGGCTACGATTTCGTCTACCGGCGCAGCCTCATTCTCCGGGCTTGTGACCGCCAGCCTCGGCTTGACCGTGAACTGGGCGAAGACCACCTTGGCTGCTGCAGCGGCTGGCTACGCCACCCTGAACATCCCGAACAGCGCCACGAACCCGACTTCACCCGTCAACGGCGACATCTGGATGAGCAGCGGTAAGCTGGTCTACCAGAACAACTCGATCACCCAGGCGCTTGACCCCTTCACCACCTTGGGCGACACCGACTTCGGCGGCACCAGCGGCGTCCAGACGCGCCTGGCGGGCAACACCAGCGCCATCATGGCGATCCTGACCCAGACCGGCAACGGTAGCGTCTCGGCGGCTCCGGTGTGGACTCCTACCACCGGCACAGGCAACATCGCTCTGTCTGCTAGCCCGACCTTCACCGGCACGATCACAGCCGCGGCTGCCAACTTCAGCGGCGCCCTGGGACTCTACGGCTACACCATCCCGACCCCTGTCAGCGGCAACTACCTATACTTCAACGGCTCCAATTTCGTGTG